>Ga0172375_10005498_pt1 | contig 18237 bp, 12 predicted proteins | sample LakKiv1m_FD_114537 | JGI IMG/M metagenome (GOLD analysis project Ga0172375, IMG submission 114537) | Freshwater microbial communities from Kabuno Bay, South-Kivu, Congo - kab_092012_11.1m | ecosystem: Environmental > Aquatic > Freshwater > Lake | place: Democratic Republic of the Congo...
CAGGTTCTCCGTCCTGTGGCTGGCTGCGCTGTTCGGCGCGGCATATACCAGGCCTACCTGGCTTCTTGCCGTTATGTTCATTCCGTTCGCATTCGAGGCTGAAACTGTATTTCTGTCAGTGTTGTACTTGAGGCTGCCGTCAGCTGGAATGCTCGCCTCGGCAACTCCAGGGATCTCCGCATCGTTGGGAGGCAGAGAAGCTCCGGTAGTCCCGATCAGGAATGCCTTTTTTACGGCCGCGGACGAAGCAGTTGCGATCAGAGGCAGGGTATTGAACATGGTTGCCGATGTTTCTCCGGCCTTCCTTATACCCCACTGCTTCTTTGCGATACCGTTGACGTCATCCGTCCAGGCAAACCACCTCATTGACGCATCTCTGGGATCAAGGATGGTCCCGCCTGCCGCGCCTGCGGTTTGAGACAGAATATCCTTATCGGCATAGACATAGACCGTCCATTGATAATTTGCCGCGTCCCAATACGGAGCCTGGATCGTGAGGCCGGTCTGGTAGAACTTTCCAACATCCGTAGCTGTTCCTGAAAGCCAGGTAGATGGTTTTGCAGATACATCTGTCCCTCCCTCTGCGGGATTGACATCTGTTCCCTTTACCCAGATCGACGGGAAAGGCGATGTCGATTTTGTCGGAAACAGAACAAAAGTCGAAGCGTGGTTCAGGATCGCAAGCGTTGTTGTCCCTGAGACGGTCTGCTTTGTAACTGTATTTGTCCCGTTAAGATAGTCGCCCTTCACGGCATTTGTCGCGCTCTGAAGATTTGTGGTCTGAAGACTGAACAGAGCGGGTGTTCCGGCGAATTGCTGGAACGTCCAATCCTGTGATGTATACCCTATCTGCAGCGTAGGATATCCGATGTTGATCCCGCCTGAACCTGTCGCCAGCGCCGGCACCGCAAGCACGGCCATCATCGCAAAAGCAAACAAAACTTTCTTCATTATTTTTCCTCCTTTCATTGTAGAAGTGATCAAAGACTTAGCATACATTGAATATCACCTGCCTTTCTGAGCTGATTAGTCTTATTGCCCTTCATTAATATATCGTCATCAATTTACGGAAATTTCACCTGTTTAGGCAAAACCCGAAAATCCGGCCAAAGCACGGCAGACAGGCTTTTTCCATGGTGTGTCCGTCAACAGGAAGGGAGCATTCAAGACTTTATCAGACAGGCGGCGGCGCATTTTTTATGTCTCTGTTAGGTCAATATAATTATACTCCTTTTTGCGATGTCCGCGGCGCGCGCTGTATTTAGTGTTATAATATTTTATCATCGCCGCGGAACAAGGAGAGCATATGGCAGAGCAGAACAGCGGTCAGGGGGCTTCGGCGGAAAAACTGGGCGAGAGCATAAAGAAATTCGTCACTTCTTACAGGGCGCTGACCCCGCAGGGCAAGACCGCCTTCCAGAACCAGATAAATAACCAGATGAAGACCATGGATGAGCGCACAAAAAAGCTCTACCGGGCGCTCATCGATGCCACAAATAACGACCTCAGCCTGGAAAAGACGATCCAGGAGATGGAGCGGGCCGACAGGCTTTACAAATCCGGCATGTAGCTGCACCGGGCCGGAGCAGGGAATTTAATGAAGAACATCCTTATAGTAGAAGACGTTGAAGACCATCTCGAGATAGTCAAGATAATCCTCGAGCAGCACAACTACAACATCCTGACCGCCGCCAACGGAAGAACAGGGCTTGAAAGCGCACAGAAGAACCTGCCCCACCTGATAATACTAGACGTAATGCTTCCCGAGATGAACGGCTACGAGGTCTGCAGGGCGCTGTGGTCTGACCAAAAGACCAAAGCCATCCCTGTGATAATGCTCTCCGTAAAATCCAACCCCGAAGACATCGAAGCGGGCTATAAATCGGGGGCCAATGAATACATCACAAAGCCGTTCAATCTTGAAGAACTTGTCAAAAAAGTAAAAAAACATCTCGGGGAGGAATAACAATGATCAAAGAAGGAAAGAACTGCCTCTTTGTCCAGACAACGGGGATAAGGCCTTTTAAGAGGTGCACCTACTGCGAGAGAAGGACGATCGACTGCTTCGGCATGCAGTTCTTTGTTGTCGTGTTCGGGATCATCGGCCTTGTCCTTGTGATGTTCACGATCAGGGACCTGCCCATACTGGCCATTGATATCACTATCCTAATATTGATGATGCTGGTCCTGCTCGGCCTGATAGCCAGCAGAGAAACTAATGAGATCGTGGTGAGCAACTTTCTTTTGAGGGAGCTCAACGAAGAGCTTGAGGCTAGGGTCTCGCAAAGGACAAAAGAGCTTCAGCTGCTCAACCTGGAGCTGAAAAAAGCCCTCAGGATAAAGACCGAGTTCCTCCGGAACGTGAACCACGAGCTGAGGACGCCGCTTACCGCAATGATCGGGTTCTGCGACATACTTGAGCAGAAACAGCTGGGGGAGCTTAACGAAAGGCAGTCAAAGGCCATGTCATCGATAAAAAAGAACGGACAGGACCTTCTGCTTCTTATTAACCAGCTGCTTGACCTGTCAAAGCTCGAAGACAACAAACTTGCCCTCAATGAAAAATGGTTTGACCTTCCGAAGGCGATCAGCGAGATAACTGTCAACATCGAGCCCCTCGCCTCAAAAAAGGACATAAACATTTCCGCCGTGTCGGACGAAAAAGTGTCTTCCGTCTATGGCGACCCGGACAGGATAAAACAGGTGCTGCTCAACCTTTTGTCCAACGCCATTAAATTCACCGAGCCCAAAGGAAAGATCTCGGTCGAGACAAAGGACGGAAAGGACCTGATAGCGGTTACGGTAAAGGATACCGGGATCGGAATAAAGAACGAAGACCTCTCCTCACTGTTCGAGCCTTTTTCGCAGATCGACGGCTCGCAGACAAGAAAATACGGCGGTACAGGGATCGGCCTGTCGATCGTAAAAAGTCTGGTCGAGGCGCACGGCGGGAGCGTGAGCGTTGATAGCGAGCCCGGAAAAGGAAGCGCGTTCTCCTTCACGATACCTAAAAAGGTCGTTTGACCGCGGAAAGAGCATCAATTGAACTATAAATATTTCCGGATCTCAGCATTATATTTTATCCTTGTGCTGATCTGCCTGGCCGGCGTTTATATCACCAATTTCAGCCCTGTTTCTCTCGTTGTGCTGGCCGCAGTAAGCTTCAGCGCCGTGATCTCCGCCGCACTTCTTATAAGCTGGGGGGCGGAATGCTACCAGTTCGTTGTAAGCCAGGGTTTTGCGGTCGCCGTCATCGCCCTTTTGCAGGTGATACCCGAGTTCTTTGTGGAGGCGGTCATCGCCTGGCAGAAGGACATCCCGCTCATGATGGCGAATTTTACCGGCTCGAACCGCCTGCTGATGGGGGTCGGCTGGTCAGGAGTGTTCTTCATCGCCTCGACCTTCAATTTTTTCAGGCACGGGAAGTTCCTGAAAGAGATAAGGATCCGCGAGGTCCACAGCATAGAGGTGCTGGCCCTTTTGATAAGCTCTCTGTATTTTTGCATAGTCCTGATAAAAGGCACCCTGACCCTGGTTGACTCCGCGGTCCTTTTCCTCATGTTCGCCTGGTACATGTATGCGCTTTTCAAGCTTGAACCCGAAGAAAAAGAGAGGATAGACGACCTGCTTGAGCCGGTAAAGGTCATAGCAAAGATGGATAATGAACGGCTAAAAAGGGGCATCATCGCGCTTCTTTTCCTGATAGGCGGCGGGACCTTTCTCTTTGTCGCTCACCCTTTCCTTGAAAGTCTGAGGGGCCTTGCTGCAGTGCTCGGCGTTTCAACCTTCATCTTTGTGCAGTGGGTGGCGCCTTTCCTGTCGGAATTCCCCGAAAAAGTGACGGCCTTTTTCTGGGCCTCACAGATAAAGCTGGCGCCGATGGGGCTGATAAACTTCATATCTTCAAAAGTGAACCAGTGGACGCTCCTGATTGCGATGGTGCCGGTCGTATATTCGATCTCGTGCGGGCAGATCAGCTTTATACCCCTGGACGCCTATCATAAGTGGCAGCTCGCCCTTTCAATGACCATGACGCTATATGGCTGTTCTACGCTTGCCAAGTTCCGCTTTACGTATATTGACGCTTCTTTGATGTTTGCGGTGTGGCTGGTGCAGTTCGTTTTTCCTGGGGCGCTGGAAGAAACAACGTTCGTGTTTCTGGGACTGGCCGCGCTGAACCTGGTGATATACAGGAAGGAGATGAGGCTGATCTCCTGCTCTTTCAGGTCTCTCAAGCGCAGCGTCTGAGTTTATTTCAATCCTAAAGCCAGAGAGTCATTGTATAGCTGCATTCAGATATTTCAGCCATTCGTTCAATGCCACAATTTCACATCCCCCCCTGAACACCTTGGGATGGTCCGGCGGCACGCTTTTCTGATCCGCATTTAACGCAATCGCCTGAACGATCAAGTCGCTTGCAGCGCTTTGAAATATTTCATTATCTATGCCGTTTAAAGTCCTCGCTCTGCCGTAGAAATGATGTCTGAAGTCGTTACCAAAAACAAGTACCTGATCTCTGCTTTTGAAGGTCTCGACAGCATCCGTAACTGCCAGCCCTTTGCTTACTTGTGCAAGCGTAAAATCAAAGGCATATCCGCCCAGATGAAAAGCCAGCTGGTCCTCGATGTCTCCATATTTCAGATCTTGCATCCTGTCAAGAATCCACCTTCTCGTATTATTGAGGACCGGGAGCAATGACATCTGGGTGCCTCTGAACCTTGTTTCAACTCGGATATCCTCTGAAGGATGTTCCTGGGCATGCATCCGACGGAACTGGTCGCGGTAATCCCTCGCAACTTCATCCAAAATTCGCCCGAGTTCTGCCCGCAGATCCGCTGGCATGACATGTTCCCCCGTGTAAGCCTCATCCACACGGAGATCTTCTCCCTCCGGCCGGGCCTTCACTGCGCCGCCGTTCGTGTAAAAGATCATTCCCGCTCTGAGGATATCTCTGGCATTAGCTCCCGTCTTGACCCTTTTTTCCAGCGCCTCTTTTATGGCCCTGAACATCATCAGTGCTCTTTCCGAATAATCCCCGCCTGACAATACTGCGAACGGCAGACCTTTTATCAGAAGATTTGATATCCCGTCAAGTGTCGGGTCAAGGCTCGCAAAATCAGGAAGTTCCTTTCCGAATTTGAACCCTGCCAAAAGGCTTGCGGAGATCGTGATCATCCCGCGCGTCCTTGCCGTCCCTGCAAAGCTTACGACAGGCGGCGGAACGTCGATAGGTATTTTTTCCTCGATCGGCACAGTTAAACTGTTATCGTTTCCGCTATTGCCGTTCTTGCCGTTTGCCCAGGTCACAAAACTTAAAGCTGCAGAAGGGCCTGAGCCCATCGGGATCAGCCTTCGGGTCCTTTCGTCCGTCTTATGTCCGTAGTCTATCAGCTGCTGTAAGAGCTCTCGGTCCCTGTTAAACGCCAGGGCCAGCAGGTTATCCACGTCCAGCATGGTCATATCTCCACCGTCCATCGCATTGAGGTCGGGTTTTGATTTTACCCAGAACTCGTCCCCGCATCCGATTACCGGAGTAATGCCGGGATTATCGATATCAGCAATGGGCCCTACCCTGATTCCCCATCTGTCCATAAGCCACAGAATACCGGTCCGCTTGTTTACGCCTCTTCTTGTTAGATCTATCGTTGACCTTCCTCCGGGATTCAATTCATATTTTTTACCCAAAGAGCTGACTGCCATCGCTCTTTCCAGCATGCCCACAACGATCTGCCTCGAGTCCGGAGGGAACGGTTTGATGCTTACCTGGGCAAGGGGCCAGTTTATTGGATAATTCGGGGGCCGAAGGAGCCTGTTTGTTTTAAAATCCGGAAGGCCCTCAAACCCAGGAGGCAGAGGTCTGGGTTCGAATCTGATCGCATCCTTTGCGTATCCGGTCACTCTCATCCATTCATTAATGACCTCATCAAGGAGCTTTTCAAGCAGAGGGATGTCTTCTGTCGCTATCCCGTGCTGATCGACATACTGCGTTTTTACGTCCAAGAGCTCCGCACCGCTTTCATCAAGCAGCCCCACAATGGAACCTCTGTTGGCACACAGGGCGACATTTGTCAGGAGCTTGCCTCTTTTTTCCCTTAATGCCTGATCAATTATCGGCTGGACCACTCTTTTTTTTTGCAATGGATAATCGGCGGCGGTGACAAAAGCAACCTTTGTCTTTTCGGCGAGGTCTAAAGTTTCGCTCAACATCCTTAAGTTCAAGACATTTATTCTTTGAACGTGTATATCAGGAACGCCGAGCCAGGTATCATCGATATCGGTAAAGATCGCGGTGCCCGCCCAGGCGAGTTTTCTCAAAGCAACGATCGCTCCGGGCATTGTCACGGTTTTCCACGAAACCACCGGCACCCTGAGCTGAAGAGGCATTGGTCCTGCCATATGAGTTCTCCTTTATTATTATTTGGCCAGATATTTAAGCGGGTTGAGCATAAACCCAAGCCACCTTGCAAGTGCCTCCTGGCCGGAGCCGGCGCGGACAAGGGTTTGTAATCCCGATGGCACCGTGTCCTGATCGTCATTAAGCGCAAAGGCGAACAGGTTCGGCACCCGCAGAGAAGGCATATCAAGCCCTTCTATGGTGACGTTCGTCACGTCGACCGTTGAGAAGAACTGGCCGCCGAAATAGAGGATACTTTTTGCATGATCTTTCCCGAAATGAGCCAGGACATCGGCAAAGTTGTTGTCCCTTGTGTTGCCGCTCCTACCCACATCGAACGTGAACCCGCCGAATTGACCGGAATATTTTTTTGTGTCAATTCCTGATTTTGCCAAAAGCTGTTTGAAAGTTATGTCCACCCATCCTCTTTTGGAAGGGTCCAAAGGAAGCAGGCTCATCTGCAGAACTTTGTCTTTCAGCGTCCTTTCCTGCAAAGCAGGAACATCTATCTCGGTGCCGAAAGCGTGAGAATACCCTTTTATGAGCTCACTCAAAACAGCGGTCAGCTTCTGACGGTCTGCCTCGTCGATGGTCCTGCCATTGATAACCTTTGTCACTTCTTCCGGGTCCTGGCAGAGGTTGCAGGCAGGAGCGCCGGGTCGATCCGCGGCTCCCATGGCCACGCCGCTGAAACTCGTGATCACCGCCCCGCCGTTCGAAATTATAAGAAGGTTTGTCAGGTCCCTGGAATGTTTTTCCGCGTTCCTAAGGGCGCTGCGCACTGCCTCGATGATCGGAACGACCCTTGTCTGGTAATCTCCGCCCGTTAAGATCACGAACGGCCTCCCATTCCTCAGATGGTCGGCCACCATCAGAGTTGTTTTGTCTATTATCGAAGGAACGATGTCCTTCTGCTGTCTAAAACCTGTGACCAAACTTCCTGAACATGCAATGATCGTGTTTTTGAAGCCCGACGCGCAGGCCTCTATCAGCGGTTCAGGTATCGCAACATCCTCGGGCTTCATAAAAGGGACCGTTATCCGGTTTTCTGAAGGGTCCGTCCCGGGCCGCTCCCAGTTTGCTGAGATCCAATTTCTGAGTGCCAGGTTCGCCTTTGGTCCGTCCCCGATATAGAATGTCCTGCCCGGCACCTGTATCACCTTATTAGGATCAGGGTCCGTTTGTATCAGAAAAGTGTTCATTACTCCGAGAGGGAATGTGTCGCCGCCCTTGACTTCCTTTTTCCCGGGAACGATGGTACGAGAAGTTTCATCTCCTCCGTACGGAACAGGGTGACTCATCGGGGCATCGATATCATCCACGTCAACATGAAGGACTTCCTCCAGCATATGGCGGAAAGCGGTCTCTTTGCTGACGCTTGTTCTGTTGATGTCTATTGTCGTTCCGCCTCCGGGCGTCATTGCGATTTGACCTACGATCTCCTTCGGAAGTCTTTTCTCCATTACCTTGATTATATTCTCCCTCATGAACTCATCGCCGGGAAAAGGGAGCATCGCCAGCTGAGGCGCGCCTGCTGTCTGGCTTCTGTCTCTGATCTGGAAAACCGGTTTTTTATCGCCTGAGTATCCCGGATATTTCCTTTGAAAATCATCGCGCTTCTTTTGAAATTCTGCCCAGAAATTTTCAATAAGCTCCTCCGCCAGAGTTTGAATGGGAGCGATAAAATCAGCGGGGATGCCGAATCGCTTTACATATTCATCATAATATGCATTATCCCTTTTCCCGTTCTCATCGTACCTGCCGCAGGATGCTCCCCTGTTGGCATAAAGCCATACCTGCTTCATGAATTTGAGGTCTCCGGTCAAGGCAAGCCTTTGCCTGATCTGGTCGATCGTCCTTTTTTCCTGAAAGCCGAAAGCGGACCCGGTTATAAAGACCCGTGTAAGACCCTGTCTTAACAGCCGCACTTCAACCGAAAGGTTCTCGCCAAAGAGCATAGGGGTGACAGTGGGATCAAAACCATGAGGATCGGCCTTTCTCAAAACATTCCCGTCAATATCGTCCACAAGGGCGCTGTTTCTGAAGCCTATCGCAGTCAAATGCCTGATCGGACGCGGGACCTCGACAAGGCGCATGGTGACCGACGGGACCCTCAGCTGGAGCGGGACCATCCTTGCAGATGACATGTGATTTCCCTCCTTTCTATTCGTACTGTGCTATTTCAAGCGCCGGCCTCGGGAAGCTGTAGTCCCCGGAACTTGCAAGGGCATTAAACCCTGTTCCCCAGACGGTCGTGCTGCTCTCTAATTTATAAGGGATTATTCCGGTTATTGTTCCGTCATCGGTCCTTGCGGCTTCTGCTGCAGTAAGCTCGGTCAGCCCGAGCTCAGCCAGCTTATCGGGAGAAAGGAACAGTGCGCAGGCCGCTTTTTCTCCGCCTTCTCCCAGAGGCATCAAAGCCCCGCCCAAAGCAAGCACCTTTGCGTAGAACTTGGCCTGCTCTTCGTTGCCCCTGTACGCCCAGCAGCATCTGTATCTTATTTCATTGTGCCTGTTGTATGCTCCTGCCAGATCGATATAACTCAGGGGCCTGCCATTTGCTGCATCTATAAAGGGAGAAACCTCTCCCTGAGTAACAAGGAACTGATGAATATAAGTTTGCTCGAAGGCGGGATGCTGCGCCTGAAGGCACCATGTATCGTTTATCGGGGCCCTGGTCACGTTCTTTACCGGCCTGTTTATAAGGACTAAATGCATGTTCGCCTGAATATCATCATGCAAAGATGCAAGGTTCAGCCTTCTTGCTATTCCACCGAATATCCCCGGAGCGTTCTTTAGAACGACGTGTCCGCCTCCTGACATCTGCTGCCATTCCTGAAACCCGGTTTCCCTGGCAAACCTGAATTTTTCAATGAAACCTCCCTGGCTGTGCAATGTACCCACATCTATGCCTGAATTGGCCAAAAAGTGAAGATATTGCAGAGAAGTCCCCACCAAAAGGTTTGACATCCCCATGCCGCCCAGGGCTGTCAGAGGATTGAAATCTGTCATGTGCATCGAGATGCCAGAAAGACCCGCCTGAGAAAAAAGCCATGGCATTACCCAGGGCAGGACCGCTTTCTGCCATCCCCGGCCGCCCAAGTTGATCTCAACGCCTCCGTCCTCGGCGGTCCTGAATTGGTCTTTTCTTCTGTCAAAAACATATTCTCCGCCCAAAAGCTTTCCGGCATCATAAATAAGAACATCTTCGCTTTCGGCTGTCCTGAGATCGAACGTCGGGCCGTATGAACACTGGGTAACAAAGCAGCCGGGAAGGTTCTGCAATTTTTTCATTGCCGGGTCAAAAAGGTCGTCAACCGTGATCCTAAAGCCCTGTGCTTTGAGCCAATCTGTGACCAGCCGGTTCAGGGTGAAAAGGTCATATGAGGATTGCGCGTCCACCAGCCTCTGGAACTGTCTCTGGGTCAAAGAGCCCTCGAAAGCCTTTATATCACTCCTTGTTTTCGGCACAACTTCCGGACGAAATTGAGGTGTCCAGAGGCCATCCGCTGCGCTCACTTTTTCGGTGAATATTTCCGTCATAAGATTTGCGGCAACTATCGAGTCCTTTATCCTAAGGCCCCCCTGCTCCGTTTCTATAAGACTTTTTAATCCGATCCTTTTTACCAATGGCCTCATGTTGCCTATCCAAAACAATTTGTTTGGATCAAGCGGCTTTGGAGCGGTTCTCACGCCTCCCCTGAGATTGACAGCCTTTGCATTCATTTTCTTTCTCCTTTCATTTATTCTTCCTCTTGCAATAATGTATCGACTGCATTTTTTGGAAATTTCACATAATTTCGGCGGGCGGGGAAAACGGCCTTTTTATTGCGAGGAGCTGCACAATCCCGCGTATTGCAGTATCTGCCAAACGGAGTCTGTTCTTCCCGGTTCATTATTGATGACGGCATTGGCCCTTTCTATCAAAAGCCAGGTCATCCAATTATTTGCGGCATCCGGCCCGCTCCCCAGCCAAAAAACATTCTCATGTGCCGGAACGTTGTGCGCTTCCTGGTTCACCGCCAGAACTGTCGTACTCGGATTGTTCACCATCGAAAGATCGTTCCCAACCTTTCCGTCCTTTACATAAACTGAATCTCCCAGATAAAAAAGGTGGCCGCAATCGAACCTCAGCATGAAATCGCGTCCCGCGCAGGTTTTATCAAGGGTCAGCATAGAACCGTCTATCGTATGCTTGCCGCCCGGCTGTATGCTCAGCTCCGCAAAGATCTCCGGCGACCTTCTTTGCACAAATCTTCGTATTTCATCGATCAAAGCTTCCCTGTCCTTTTCAAATACTCCGAGGATGCATTTCTGGACGCCGACCCTGTTCTCAAAGATCGGGCTCATGACCAGGGTCTCGGTGCCTCCGCTCCTTATTTTAAGAGGTTTTCCCAGGTGGCCGTTCTTTGATGTCAGGATGAACTGCCGAAGGCACGAAAGCATGGCAGTAGTGAGCAGTTTTGCATGCTCTTCCGGCATTTGTTTGCCTTCATTATATTCCCTCATCGAGGCAAGGTCCTGGGCTCCGTTGCCTTCAAAAAGCGTTATGAAACCGCCGTTCAGGGCGTAAGTAGCTATATATCTGATGGCCTCTTTGAACCGGGAATCAAGGATGTGGTCTACAAGGGGCTGGGTGCATCTGGCTTCGACATATTCTGTGGTATTTCCGGATATTACTCCGTACGGGATGCCGAGCATCGCAAGGGCCGCCAGCGGTCCGATCGTTCCTGATTCGTCCGTGTTCAAAAAAGAAAATATCCTTCTTGCCTCATCGGTCCGCACAAGAGTATTGTCAAAGTCGGCCGCAACCCCAAACTTTATCTCCCCCTGTGAGGCTGAGACCATTCTGTCACGGATATGTCCCGGCATTCGGGATACCGCTCTTTTCCCAAGAGTATAAGCCTTGAGCGTCCTTGCGGACAACGCTACGGTCCTCTTCGCTGTCAGAAGTTGTGTTGTTTGCATCTAAATCTTTCTCGTTAAATCCAGCCCGGAATTTCACTTTTTTTGGGAATATTCGGCAGGTGTTCGTGTTTATAGGTGAGCGGGCAGGATCTACTGTTGAATGAGCTTTTCCGCTATCCTCTCGAGGTCTTCCTGGGAGAAGTAATCAACAAGGATCTTCCCTTTTTTCTCGTCGCCGCGGATCTCGACCTTTGTGCCGAGGCTCTGCATAAGCTTTTCTCTGACCTCTGCAAGGTGGGGAGGAAGGGCCGTTTTTTTGGCCGCCTTCTGCTGTTTCTTTTCTTTTGAGCCGAGCACTGCTTCAACATCTCTCACCGTCATATTCATCTTTAATATCTGCTTCCAGGCCTCGATCTGTTTTTCGCGGCCCTGGATCGTCAAAAGGGGCCTGGCATGACCGGTGTTTATCTGGCCTGAGGCCAGGCTGTCCCTTATTTCCTTAGGAAGGTCAAGGAGCCTGACGGTGTTCGATACCGTGGACCTGTCCTTCCCGACCTTCTTTGCTATCTGGTCGTGGGTCAGTTTGAAATCTAGCGAAAGGGCCTTGTACGCGAGCGCTTCCTCTATCGGATTAAGGTCTTCTCTCTGCAGGTTCTCAACAATGGCGATCTCAAGCGACTGCTCGTCCGTAAAATCCTTGATTATTGCGGGGATGGTCGTGATCCCTGCTTTTTTTGTGGCCCGGAACCTTCTTTCTCCGGCCACTATCTCGAATTGGTCCCCTTTTTTCCTGACAAGGATCGGGGAAGTGACGCCCTGTTCCCTGATGGAGGCGGCAAGGTCGTTCAATTTTGAATTATCAAAGCTTTTTCTGGGCTGCCTAGGGTTGGGCACGATCTTTGAAATATCAAGAGTCAGGACAGCCCTGCCCGAGGTCAAAGGAAGGACAGACTTTTCTCCGCCTGAGGCCGGAGCGATAAGGGCCCCTAAGCCCCTGCCAAGGCCGCGTTTTGCAATTGACATTGGTCGGCGGACCTCCTTTCACGCCTTTCTTCAGGCGCTTCGCGTTCAAGAAGCTCTTTTGTGAAATGCTCGTAAGCAAGCGCTCCGGTGGATGTGGGATCGTAGAACAATATAGGCATTCCATGGGAAGGCGCTTCGCTGAGACGGACATTCCTGGGGATCGGTGTGCTGAAGACAAGGTCAGGAAAATGGTCCTTCACCTCTTCAAAGACCTCGTTGTTCAGGATAAGCCTTGAATCGTACATTGTAAGGAGGATACCGCCGATCTTCAGGTCCGGATGGAGGTTGACCCTTATCAGTTCGATCGTCTTTAAAAGCTGGGATAGGCCTTCCAGCGCCAGGTATTCGCACTGTATCGGGATTATGACCTCGTCGGTCGAGGCAAGAGCGTTCAAGGTCAAAAGGGAAAGAGAGGGGGGCGTGTCAATTATAATGTAATCATAGTCGTCTTTGACGCTCTTCAGGGCCTCTTTCAGCTTGAACTCCCTTGCCATCAGGCCCACCAGCTCGATCTCGGCCCCGGCCAGGTCGGTATTTGCGGGGATTACCGAAAGTTTATTTGTCTTTGTCTCTTTTATCGCTTTTTTGATGTCCTGCCCGTCGATAAGGACGTCGTAGATGGAAACATCGACTGCCTCCCGCCCTATCCCCGAGGCCGAGGTCGCGTTCCCCTGAGGGTCAAGGTCAATCAGGAGCACCTTTTTGCCGGAAACGGACAAGAACGCGCAAAGATTTACCGCGGTCGTGGTCTTTCCCACTCCGCCTTTTTGGTTGCAGATCGACAGCACTTTACCCATTTATAGGCATAAGTATAACATATAAAAAATGCGCATTACAGAGGGCGTTTTTGCGGAATTCCGGCCTTTCGGGGATATTTTCCGGGAGTGGGACCGTCTTTTTTTATGACGATAAGCCGGCGGAGATGTTTTTCGGGACCATTATTCCCGGCAAGCTCTATTTGTAAGGTCCTTTCAAGCCTTCCGCCCAGAATATCCAGCGCTTTTTCCGCGTCTTTGAGCTCGGCCTCGGCATTTTTACCCTTCATCGCGATGAAAACCCCTCCGGTCTTGACGAACGGCAGGCAAAGTTCTACGGCAACGTTTAACGGCGCGAGAGCCCGGCAGACCGCAACATCATATTGTTCTCTGTGTTCTTTTACAAAATCCTCAGCCCTGTCCCGGATAACGGAAATATCCGTCAACCCAAGTTTTTGGATGATATGTTCGAGAAAGTCCGTCTTTTTCTTGACCGAATCAAGAAGTGTGAGCTTAATGTTCGGGTACAGTATCTTTAAAGGTATTCCGGGAAAACCCGCTCCTGTCCCGATATCGATGACCGAAGGATTTCCTGATAAAAAATCATAGGCGTTCGAAAGGGTAACGGAGTCCTGAAAATGTTTTAGGCGTACCTCTTCGGGACCGGTTATCGAAGTGAGGTTGAACTTTTTGTTCCATTCCAAAAGTTCTTCCAAATATCTGTTGAACTGAGCTTCTCTGTCCACGTGTTATCAGTTATAAGTTATCAGTTAGAACGCCTGCCCTATCGAGAAATGCAGAACGCCTTCCGAGAACGTCCTGTACGCCCCGACGCCGTAATCAAGCCTGATCGGCCCCATGGGAGTGTTCAGCCTCATGCCAAATCCCCTGCCTGAGATGGAGTTTTCCATGTCCGGCCACCGCGGGACGTACCAGGCTTTGCCGAAATCGTAAAAAAGGACCCCCTGGAACGTTTCGTTGAAGGTGTACCTGTATTCGATGTTCATCAGATATTTCTTTGTCCCTGTCTCGGCCTGCGAAGGGTCGTATCCCCTTACCGTGTTCGCGCCACCCACATAATAGAGTTCGCTCGGAGGCACATCGCCAAAGCCGGCGCCGACCCCGAAATGCAGCGCAAGCACCTGGCTGGGGCCAAGCGGAAGGAACTGGTTCAAATCGGCGGTGTTCTTGGTGAAATCTGTCGTTATGGAGGGCTTTACTCTCCAGCCTCTTGTTATCCCGTAGGTGGCAAACCTTCCTTTGGTCGGGTTCATCCAGTTGTCCCTGGTGTCAAAAGACAGGGCAAGCCCGATGGTGTTGGAAGTATAGGGATCGAACGGGTTCACTGTCGGCTCGACCCTTTCGGAGCCGAGCGTCAAGGTCGTATTCCATTCGTCGGTGATGGGCTTGTTGAAGGCGATGTCCCAGCCGTTGAACTTTCCTTCGCTCTCCGGCTGGCCGATAAGATAGACGTTCTTTCCGATCGTGTACCATCTTCTGAAGGTGGCAGAGACCTTGTCCCCCAGCTTGTCGGGCAGCAGCCACGGGTACATATACCTGAACTGGTACGTCGATTGCTGCTGTCCGGCCTGGCCCCTCAAAAGGATGCCCTGTCCGGTTCCAAAGACGTTCTCGGCGCTGAGGTCAAGAAAGCCGAACATGCCTTCCCTCTCGCCGTAGCCTCCGCCGAAGTTTATCGTGTTGGTCTTTGTCTCCTTCATCTTGACCAGGAGGATCACCTTGTCCGGCGAGGCCGCGGGCTCAAAATCCGGGGAGATATCGGAAAAGAAACCGAGATTGAATATTTTTTTCAGGTCTTTTGCCAGCGTTTTTTCGTTGAGCACAGTGCCCGGCCTGCTCTTCATCTCGCGCAGTATCACGTAATTCTTGGTGAGGGTGTTGCCGTCAAGCGCCACCTGCTCGATCATTCCCTCAATGATCTTGATCTTGAGGATGTCCGTCTTTGGATCTGTCGAGACATTGACCACTCGCTCCAGAACATAGCCGTCCTTGTGGTAAAGGTCGTCGATGGCCTTCACGTCATCCTGCACAGCCTTGAACGACATTATTTTGCCTGCTTTTGACTGCAACATGCCGTATATCTTTGACAGCGGGTAGACGGTGCACCCTTCGACGGTTATCCCTTTAAGGACGGGGTTTTCAGTCACAGTAAAAGTGACCGCCGATCCCTTTCTTGACCTGCTGACCGCCGGCGTCACGTCAGAAAAATATCCCATGGCATATATCGCTTTTATGTTGTTGTTCAGGGCCTGCTGGGTCATGCGGTCGCCGACGCGCAAAGACACCTGCTCAAGTATCCTGGCGGACGGCACGGCGGAATTGCCTTTTATATTTATCCCCGTTATCAGGCTGTCGACGATCACCGTCCCTGTCCCCGATGAGGCGTCGGGGAGCGCGGAATTAAGGTTGAAATCTATCGCCGCGGAAACGCCCGGCATAAGGATGAATGCAAGCAGAAGGCAAAAGATCTTTTTCATGTTCAGTACCCTCATTTTACTTTAATTTATAAATTTTATCCACACCCCGCGTCAAAAAACATAGGCGTACTGAAGCGTGAGCTTATAATATGTTACGCTCCAGTCCTTGATATAAGGCATAGGCTCCCTGTAATAGGCAAGGGAATAATACCTGTCGATCTTCCAGGATATCTGGTAATTGAAAGAGGAGTTGTTGTATGTCGAGTTCTGAAGGGAAGACTGCGCGTATTTCAGCTGGATGAATATCTTGTTAAAAAAGCCTTTAGCTATTCCCACCGCCAGCTGGGGCTTATCGGTATACCCGTATTCCCCGCGCCTTGTGGGGAGGTATTTTTCCAGGTCCCTCCCGAAATTATAATCTATTGTCAGGTTCTCCAGTCCGAGCGCCTGCTCCATATTTCCGGTAATTCTTTTCATCAGATATGAATTAAGGCTTGAGTTAAGGTGATCCACGAGCAATGCGTTCGTGTCCATTACCCCGCCCGTATTGGAAAGGTTCAGCGTGTCCCTCACAAAATCAGGCAGAATTATCTCGCGTATCTTGTTCTGGTCATAGGAGGCGCTGACCATCGGCGGGGTCTTTGAGGCATCTTCTTTGAACGCATAGAACTGTATGTTGAGCGGTTTTTCCTTTTCCTTGTCGGAAGGGATCCCCGTTGCCCTTGTCAGCACATAAACCCTCTGCTGGGTGTATTCCTGAGGAATGCCGCTGCCGGAACCCGCGGCCGAGGAAGATGACTGGGAGACCTTTTCCTTTACCGTCACTTCGCTCTGCGCAGTGATGGACAGAAAAGGGAGCGTAGAGGCCAGGCCGCTCGCACCCGAGAACACGGCGGAATTCTTTTTTATCATCGACCTGTTCAGGCTGAAATACTGCTCCTGCTTATCCTCGGGAAGGATGGCGAACTCCCTTCCGAGAATGTTCACCGAGCCGCTCTTTATGTCGACATTTCCGATTATCACGGGGGCAGACAAAAAGCCCGTCAATTCAAGGTCATCCGATGCGATCTCAAGATTGACGTTTGACATGTCAAGCGAGATCGGCCTGTTAGCCTCCCCCTGGACAAGATACACCGACTTGCCGATTTTAAGGCCCACTTCAAGGCCGAGATCGACGAACGGCGCCGCATCTCCCGCTTTGCCCTGCGGGATGACCACTTCACCGTCATGCACTTTTATGTCCGCGGACAGTACGGCCTTTTCCTTTTTACCGGCAGCCTTATCCATTGAAAGAATGCCCTTCAGGCCGAGCCGTTCAATGTCGGCCTGTCCCGAATAAAAGCCCGGTATGCTGATCCAGCCTGTGACCGGAGCCGCCGCCACATTCAGCCGGATCTGTTTTTTTCTTATCAGGTCGGCAAGCTCAATATCCCCGGCGATCGAAAAGACATCTGCTTTTTTTAATGTGCGGTCGCCGGAAATAGTCCCGGAAAATCTTTTCACCGTCATATAGCTGTCCGATATCTTTATATCCGCGTCAAAGTCATACAGTGTCGACCTGATCTGGTCGATATTTACAACGGCATCCCTGATAACCACGCTCCCGTTTATTAAAGGCCTGTCTATCGTCCCGCCAAGATCAAGGCTTACTTTCCCGTCGCCCGACGTCCAGCTGACCCCTTTAAACAGGGTCACGAGCAGGCCGGTATTTTCCCCTGACAGGTCTATCTTCATCGAGATGTTCTTGTCAGGGACAAAAGGCAGCTTCCCTTTTATCGCGGCCTTCTGCCTGCCGTTGCGTAGATCCAGCTCTTCAATATCAAGGATCCCTTCCGAATAAAGCGCTCTAGAATAAAGGCTTTCAACATAAAACCCGGCAACGGTCAGATCTCCTGCCGAAAAGACCGTTTTGATATCGGGGTCATGATAATTCCCTGCCGCGGACGCTTTAAAGGTGAGCCTGCCCTCCACCGGGAACGGAAGCCCGACAGCTGTTTCTATTTTTTCTACCGGCAGGTTCTTTGCCGATATATTCAGATCTATAGGGCCCTTTATGTCTCCCATGCCGGACGCGTCAAGTTCACCTCCGTGGTCTTTCAGATGAAGGCGGTTCAAATTGAGCCTGCCTTTGCTGAAAGAACCGGATATGTCGAGATCGTCAAAATCATATTTTTCAATTATGCCTTTAATTATCCTGACCGAGCCTTTGACGTCGAGATCGAAGCCCTTGCCGGCAACAAAAATGTTGGCGCCGAGACGGCCGGAAACTTTTATCTCTGAAAGATCAAGCCCGGATCTTTGCTCCCTGCCTGGTTCTATGCTCTTTGTCCATGCTTTTAAAAAGGCGTTGTCGGGAGTAAAAAGGACCTCATCGTCCTGCACTTTGTACCCTGAAAGAGAGGGAAATGCTACGCCGTCTTTTTTTATGGCTATCTTGAGAGGCGCTTTGTCGGCCGATTCGATCATTCTTAATGCTTCGGAATAGACGGCGCTGCCGGTACGAACGGCGGTGCTTAACCCTCCGCTGTCCGTATACAGCTGTCCAAAATAAGACGGCTCTTTGCCGTTCAGGTCCAGCCTGGCGGTGATCGAATATCTGTCGGCTTCCTGGCTTACGACTATGGGACCTTCCGAGAAAAATGCTTTGTCTTCGTACTTGATCGTGCCTTTCAGGCCTCCCAGTTTTACTGAATTATACACAAGGTCCTTTGCGTCAAAA
>Ga0172375_10005500_pt1 | contig 18235 bp, 16 predicted proteins | sample LakKiv1m_FD_114537 | JGI IMG/M metagenome (GOLD analysis project Ga0172375, IMG submission 114537) | Freshwater microbial communities from Kabuno Bay, South-Kivu, Congo - kab_092012_11.1m | ecosystem: Environmental > Aquatic > Freshwater > Lake | place: Democratic Republic of the Congo...
ATATACTTGCGGTAATTATGGTGGACGACAGGTTTGGTTTTTTGGGAGTCGCAATCTTGAGATTTGCTTTGTCGCTGTTGTTTCCTGTCGCTGTTACTGCGGCTCTTTTCGCCGCGTTGTACAATAACGTGTCCAGTGGTTTTGCCATATTGGCAATCCTAATTCTGGTCAACTTTGGAATCGTCCTCGTCACAGCCGGTAGAAGGCCTCGATTAGCCGTACTGGGAGACGCTAGGCCATCCGCCTTCTATGTCATGGCCAGCCTGTGCGCGGTGGCCATCCTGGAACTGCTCTTTCCCCGGTTCATGCCCCTGGAATATTCGAAGATAAAGGACCTGACCAAGCAATTCACCGATTCGAAGATGCAGCTCGACCCCGAGGGGGCCGTAGTCTTCACCAATGAGGACCAGAGAAGGCTCGGCGGAGCCACTGCGCTCCGAGGAAACGGGCCCGAGCTCAAACGTTGGCACGTGCCCGGCGCGGACTTTGCGTATTTCGGCCATGACCCGAATTCCCGACTGAGTTACGTAAATGTGTTCCACTGGAATGCCAGGGGATACTACGATCACGATTACGCATTACCGAGGACCGACGGCGTCACGAGGATCGTTGTGATAGGCGATTCCTACGTGGAGGCGATTCAGGTCCCGCTAGCCAGGAGCTTTCACAAGCTGCTCGAGGCCACCCTGAACAGTGGTCTTCTCGACGGCGACCCGAAGAAACACGAGGTTGTCGCTCTGGGTAGCTCAGGAACCGGCCAGGTAGATCATTTCAAGGTGCTGCAGAACGAGGCTGTCCGCTACAACCCCGACGTGGTGATAGTCACCCTGTGCGGCAACGATTTCTGCGATGACGACCCTGAGCTTAAAAACGAGTTGGTGCTGGCTTCGGGCGCAATTACACCGCGCATCCGGCGCCTGGCGTCTCACGGTCTTTTTGCTCTCGCTTTTGCCTTCAGGCGACTGGAGGACATTGCAAGGAACCGGATCGGAGTTTCCCCGGAGCTGCTGCAGTGGTCCGGAGACGACATTCCCAGGGTTGAGGCGGCCTGGTCCCGCACGCTTGATCAGATCCGGGACTCCAGGGACCTATGCCGGGAACGCGGGGTCAAGTTTATTGTCGTTTATCTCGGATCGGATCTAGAAGTGCGATACGCCCTGAACCCGGCGGACACCCTGGCGCGGCTGAAGGCAATGGGCGGGCCCCATCAGACTATGAACTGGGATCTTGGTAAATCAGTGCGCCGGGTCGCTGCGTACTGCGAGGACAACGATATACCCATGCTCTCTCTGCTGGAACCGCTGGTGGCGGCTCAACGCGAGACGGGTCATCAAGTATTCGGTGATCATTATACGCTGTTTGGCCATCAGGTGGCTGCCCAGGTTCTCCGTTGCGCGCTCGATTCAACGGTTCAGCTCCACGCAATGGAGCGGGTGAGCCTGAAGCAGTGCCTGTCTTTGGATTCTTGGGGACCCGTATCGCCCGTGGCCGTGGTGGCCGCACCGGGCACTCCGACCCCCGCCACCTACGTGCCGGCGTCTTCACGGGGTGGACAACCCGAATAGATCTGCATGGCTTGTCCTTCATACCGGGGGGCTGAACGCTGCCTGCGCCTCGACCCTCTGATTGGACGGAACCCTTGAGCTGCACCGGTCATCCCCGGAGGGGAGAGCTTTCGGTTTATCAAGGAGAACCTTTTGAACCTTGACGCGATAGGATTCGGGTCCCTGAACCTGGACGAGTTCTGGGAAGTAGACTCGATGTTCCTCGATGTTCACGGCCTTCAAACAGGCGAGGAATTTGTCCGCGACGTCGAATGGTTCAATCGTGTATATCCGGTTCTGGTTGATCGGGCTGAACTGAAGGCAAGGGACCCCGGTGGGTCCGCAGCGAACACGATCGCCGCACTCAGGAAGATGGGATTCGACACAGGGTTTTTCGGGGCCGGCGGCCGAGCGGACCAAGCCAGCCTGCGACCCGCAGAACTCGGAGACCCCGGCAATCTAAGGATACTTCAGTCCGACCTGCCTGCGGGAAGATGCCTATCTCTCATAGTAAAGGATGACCCCGGAAGAGACCGGGCTCTTGTAATTCTTCCCAATGCCAATGATCTTGCCGGCTCGCTGGGATTTGACCTGGACTACTTTATCGGCGCTGCATGGGTGCATCTGACATCGTTTGTTTCGCTGGTGCCTCTGGCCGCCCAGATCAAACTCGTCGAGGCGCTGGCAGGCCGGACCGGGATTAGCTTCGACCCGGGCGCGCTGTACTGCTCGTTGGGCTTTGGACCGCTGGAAGCCATTCTGAGGCGTGCAGATCTTCTGTTTGCATCGGGAGAGGAACTCACAGGCCTCACCGGAAACGACGACATTGATGCGGCCGTTTCAACTCTACTGGACCTCGGGGTCGGGACCGTCGTCCTGAAACATGGTTCGAGCGGCATCAGCGCGTTTCAGGCCGGTAAGCACTTGCATCAGCCTGCCGTGGCGCCGGCAAGGATACTCGATCGCACCGGGGCGGGAGACGTGGCTGCTGCGGGCTTCCTGGCCGGGATGCTGGAATCGCTTTCCATCGAGGAGAGCCTCGAATTGGCCGCAGTTGCGGCGTCCAGAAGCATCGAGGGCTATGGCCGTAGTTGTTACCCGGACAGGCAACTTCTGGAGCACTTCCTCAAGGAATCTGGAAAGCGTTGACAGACTAAGGGTCTTCCGGGCAATCTTGTAACAGGGATCCGTACGCATCATTTTACGAGATCCCCGGATTATTCAAGGGAGGGTCACATGGAAAGAACGCCGCGCAGGATTTTCATCACTGACTGCGAAGGCCCCATCACAAGGAACGACAATGCAGCGGAGCTTTCCGAGGCTTTCATTCCCCGAGGAGACCGTTTCTTTGCAAGGATAAGTCTTTACCACGATTACCTGGCCGAAGTGGTCCGGAAGCCCGGATATAAAGCCGGTGACACCTTGCGGCTCATCCTGCCTTTTTTCAAGGCATTCGGTCTGGACAATCGCTCCATGGTGAAATTCTCCCGCCGCAACATCGAGATGATACCCCAGGCCGATTGTATGCTGCGAGAAATACTGGATCTGGTGCCCGCTTACATAGTGAGTACGAGCTATTCGCCTTACATCAGAGCGGTGTGCGATGCTCTGGGCTTTCCGTTCCGCAATACGTATTCTACCGATGTGGACCTGGACAAATACGACCTTGGGGACAGTGAGAAAAGGATCCTGAAAGAATTGCACGCCCGGATTCTGGATCTTCCGGATTTTTCTATTCCCGCGGGCGCAGACTCCGCCCAAGCACTCTCGCAGCAGGACAGAAAGACCGTCACCGAATTGGACAGGATCTTCTGGTCGGAGTTGCCCCGGATGGAGATCTACCGGATCATCGAGGAAGTCAGCCCCGTAGGCGGCAGAGAAAAGGCCGGGGCCATAAGGGCGATAGCCGACTCTGAAGGAGCCGAACTTCGGGACGTCTTCTACGTTGGGGACAGCATCACCGATGTGGAAGCCTTCCGAATGGTGAAAGCCGCCGGTGGAATGGCTTTGTCTTTCAACGGGAACGACTGGGCGGTAAAAGAAGCTTCCTTTGCCGTAACTGCCCGAAGCGCTCTGCCGATCGGATGGCTGGCCATCATGTTCCTGAATCAGGGCGCAAAGGGATTTCAGGATCTTACCATGTGCGCCATATCACCCGATAACACCGCAAGAATTTCCGCAGTGAGCTGCCAGGTGAGAAAAACCGTCCGCACCGAGAAGATAGGAAGCCTTGGATAATAGGGAAGCATTTTCATAGAAACGGTAGGAAGCGTCCGGTGTGTTTTCGGTACTCTTCGTATTCCGGGAACCGCTCGATAAGTACTTGTTCTTCCTTTGCAGCCTTGACGACGTACAGGATGGAGAATGCCAGCCATAGGGGGATGCTCAACAGACTCCCCCAGAAGAGCCAGTACCCTGCGAACATGATTATCACGCCGGTGTACATTGGATGGCGGACCCACGCGTAAATCCCTGATTGTACGAGAGTGCCGCTCCGGCGGGGTGCTGCATAGATACGGAAATTCCTTCCCAGGGCACGGTAGCTGAGCAGAGCCATCCCGAGCCCCGTCACAACCAAGATCGCGCCAACAATCAGCTGCACCAGGGGAACCTGAACCAGCCGGACAAAGTGCTCGATCGGTGCCAGGACGAGAATAATCCCTTCCAGCGCGATGTATCCGACGCTGATTCCCTTGAAATCTCGACCTCGGCGGTTGGGGTCGCGGTGAGGCCTGGTAAGAGCGAAGAGCCCTTCCCTTTTTCTGCCTCTTTCCAGTAGGATCAGATACAGGAGCCCCCAATTGAGATTGTACACCGTCTCGAACCCGAGCTTTTTGAGCATCACGGCTACAGCAGGCGACCTGTGGCCTGAAAAACACACTACCAGCACCGGCTTATTCTTGGGCTTATCCTTGGCTGCTTCTATCATTCCGGCGCCCCATGGAAAGTTCTCGGAACCCGTAAGACGGTTCCAGTAGAACTCCGACTTGGTGCGGACATCAACTATCCACGTGTCGTCGGGCAGCGTATCAAGCTTCCACGGTGCCAGCGGTCTGGCTCCGGCGGCAAAGGTGATGACCTCTGCGCCCAGGATCAGGTTAAGAACAAATTGCCCCGTGCCGGTGGCTAGTCCCGAGGATTCGTCGGGAGAATTCTCCCGGCTCACTCGCCGCACCAACAGCGCTGTCTGAACAAGGTAAACGACCAACAATCCCGTCCACAGGCTCCATGCCCAGCCGCTTCCCGTGGATAGACACAAGGCACCAAGCCCCAGCAGAACCGCACTGGTCAGGGGATGAAGGATTTGAGTCCCGTGAACTCTCGCAAATAGGTGAGAGTCGTGGGAGATGGACGGCAGGAAGACAAAGTAACTGATCAGACCGAACAGTGACACCGAAAGCAGGAAGACGGCAGGAATAGCCGTAACAATAGCTGCAACGGCTCTCGGCGTGGAAATATTCTCGAGCGAAAATCCGGTGTCCAGAGCGGTGGCCGCAATTACCGGCACGGCCCCGAAATAGAACATCACGGGGAGCAGCCGGCTTTCAAACCACTCCGATCCGAAAATGGAACTATCGGCAGTATTGTCCCGGATGAGAAAAGCCCTCCGTGTTTTCCTGGTTCAGGATCGCGCGGGATTGCACCCGAAGAATGAACAATCGAGACAGCTCCTTCCGATTCAAAAAAAAAAGGACACAAATGATTGGGCCGTCAAAGACACCGCGGTCCAGACGTAGTCCCGACGGAAGTCGGGAATCAGTCTTCTTCCTTTGGATTCTGGATTCCGCCGGAATTGCGGCAGACGGTTCGGCGGCGCTACCGGCTCCCCGGCAACGCCACCCAATATGTGACCGAACTTACTAATCAGGGTACTTAGACCCGTTTCATTCTTCGCAGTTTCTTAAGCAGCCGCTTTCTCGCGGCCATAGCCTTTCTCTTCCGCTTCACGCTGGGCTTCTCATAAGCGCGTCTCTTCTTGGTCTCCGTGAGGACTCCCGATTTTTGCACCTGTTTCTTGAAACGCCTCAGCGCATTTTCAAACGGTTCATCTTCTTTTACGTAAACTCCGGGCATAAACAGCCATCTCCTTTCATGGAGTCCGATTCCGGGGGTCGCTGACAGGTCTGCAAAATCAGCCTGGATCCGCGGAGGGATGAGCCACCAGGCTCCCCGCGGCTACAGCACGCCCCTGGAAGGAAGCATTCTTGTCTTTATGAATTGTGGTCGCGACCCGCTCGCTGATGAGCAGGCGCACTTCGATGCTACGGTACTACGCAGGCAGTTTCGGCAGGTGCGATCAGTCCCTTCTTTAAAGCACTTCCCCAATCGAAGTTGGTGTACATCGGAAGCGCTCATCGTCTTTACACCCGGAGTAGAGACAGTCTCCGGTTCTGATGGATTCGGTCTTCCCGACCCATCTTTTTAAAATAGAACATCTGTTTGTTTCCGTCAAGCGGCTTTTTTACCCGTTCATTGCCATCCTGGCCAAACGTTCCTGAACCTGCTTGTCCTGAAATGGCGTCGAGTCATCCAGATATCTGCGTACAGTCTCCCATTCGTTATTGTTCATCACGCCTTCCAACAGTGGTAGCCCCACGCTCTTGAAAGGAATCAGGCTGTGAAGCCGGACCTGCGCCTGTTGCGCGGCTTCGGCTCCGCCCTGTTCCCGATCCAGGACCACAAGAATTCTATCGCATTCAACGGCTTCGAGGCCCCTCTTGCGGACCTCGTGTCTCACCATCTCCAGGGCTATGAGTTTGCTGTCGAATCTTGTCACCAGGTCATCCACCAGCGCTATCCTGTCGCCCGATGCTATCTCCCCTTCCAAAAGCGAATGCTCGCCGTAGCCGGAAATGGCTGTGCGAAAAGCCTCCACCGACTTGACGTTCTCCATTTTGCGCGTGAACCCGGCGGGAATACTTCCGGTTATCGCCATTCCCGAAGCAATTGGCACCCCTGCCATCGCGATTCCGATAATCCGTGTTATGTCGGGGGCTTCCTCGACAACCATCCGGGCCATGGTCCTACAAACCTTCTCGAACACCTTCGGAAAAGACGCCAGTGGCCTGAGTTGAATGTAAATGGGGCTGTAAAGACCTGAAACAAGAGCCCAACCCTCGGGCCGATCCCTGTAAAAGGTTCTGATCATGCGGTTTTCATACAGAAGAGACAGAATCTCGCGAGCTGCTTCCGTTTTTTCTTCAGGCCAGACCATGATCCTCTCCGAAGCCCTCGTTGTCTATTGCGGACGGCATTGCCCGGAAGCCGCCCGAACTGTTGAACGGTCATGCAAATCAGGAGGCTTGTCAAGCGAAATATTTTCGCCACGCAACGCTTCAAGAAGAGTAGAGGTCGTGCCCAACGGCTATTGCGCGCAAAGTCGGCCCTAAGGCATTGACTCCGGCGGCCGACTGGTGTAATTTTCATAGTTTGAAACGCAGCTGATCGCTCAGTATCGGGAATTCCTTCATGTTGTCAGGTAAAAACATTCTGATCATCGGGGCAAGGGCAGGTGGCTACGGCGCTTCAATAGCTCGCGCGGCCATCCAGGGAGGCGCGAGGGTGTTGGGGACTTCGCTGAGTCCCGAGGACCCCAGGGAACAGGCCTTTTTTAGCGAACTCGGAGCGGAACTCGTCGACGTGCCGTTGCGGTTTCATGCGGACCGCAGGGAGCAAGTGTTTCAGGCCCTCGCGAGGATCGAGGGGCGCCTCAGAGAAATGGGCGTCAGCCGACTGGACGCCATAGTCCACACCGTGGCTGGAGGCTTCCCCAGGCAGCCCTCGGTCATGAAGGCCGTGGGTGATATCCTTAAAGGCAAGCAGGGGTTCTGTGACCTGGCCACCTCCGTGAAGAGGAACGTCTACTACGTGAACGCGGGTTCCTTCGAGGACACGGTCCGAGGTTTGGAGCGCCTGACGGACTCCGATACACAATACGTGGCCCTCACGTATCGAGGCGACCTGCCATATTTTATTTCCCATACCAAGAAATACCTGGAGAACCTTGCCGTTCGGCTTGCGCGTGAGGGTAAGAGAACCCTGGTGGCGGCTTTGCCCGAGGCTTGGACTCAGTCGTCCCAATTTTTCACAGGCATAGAGATTGCGGTTTTCAACAACTACCTCACCGAGTTGCGCGGAAAGAAGAGCCTCTCCCCAGAGATTGCCCCTCTTTACGCGGCAATGCAGAAATCTCTGTCGGAATTGGAGGGCCTGGACAAGCTTGTAGCGGACCTGATCTCCTTCCTGACCAAGGAATGGAAAAGTTCCACTCTGTCATCGGACATAGGCGAACTTTCTCGAGTGGTCCAGGAACTTTTCGATAAACTGCGCAAAGAGACCAGCTTTTCCACTCTTCGTCGTTCCGTTGAAACGATATCCGAGTTTGTGAGGGAAGCCGGCGGGTTGATACTGGTCAGGGAGTTCCTCTCAGGCGGCCGTTATGAACCCGGCGACGTCCGCCAAATGTTTTATAGGGACTTGACGGGACTGACATCCATCGGATTGGCCCCACCCAGGGACACGACGCCTTCGGCGCCCCTGGTCAAACGGACTTGGAAATACTTCGAAAAAGACGACATCCGCAAGACCCTGAGCATGTACGGCGAGAACTTCCTTTTTCTTGACAGGGTCATAATGGAAGAAGGCGATTTTCGCGACGGAATGCTGGGTTTTGCGCGCTACACGGTCCCGTCGCCGGAGAAAAGCCCCATTCTGAAGGATCACTTCGTCAACATGCCGTTGTTCGGCGGACATCTCCAGATGGAGGCCGTTGCCCAATTCGCGACGTTCATGGTCCTGCAATTCCTAAAGGACCGAAGATTTGTGCCGATACTCATCGGAACCGAGTTTCCGGACCTGAATACCATGGCACCTCCCGGCGAAACTCTTACAATGGTTGGGGTTGTCCGCTTTTACGACAGGCGCGACCTGCGACTGGAAGCCTTTGTCGAAAACCGGTTCGCCCGATCAAAGGGCGTAGTGAAGGGAATGGTGCTCAACGAGCGATTGGTCCGCAAGATGCTCGCTTCCTTCGGCCCCAACCATGAGGATGATTAGCAGCCTTGAGGGCCCTGGCCCCAAGGCAGGAATGACCTGCTTCTGAAGGGTGATTCCCAGCGAGTCGCCTCCGACGGCTGTGGTCACATGAACACTCCTAAGTGGGATCTGAGCAAATCCGCAGCCAAGCTAGACCAACTGGCGTCGGTGCTTCAGGGCGCTCGTAAACGCCGGGTGCTCCTCCTGTGTCACAACAATCCCGATCCTGACAGCATAGCGAGCTCATACGGCCTGAGCTTCCTTTTCAGCAAGAAGTTCGGGGTTCGTACTGTTCTCGGCTACGGCGGGGTGGTGGCCAGGGCCGAAAACCAGGCCATGATCCAGCGCCTACGGATAGAAATGGATCCCTTGTCGCGGCTGGATCCGTCTCGGTACTACGGCGTGGCCCTTGTTGACGGGCAACCCGGAACCGGAAACAACCTGTGCGACGCGAAGCTTCCGCCGCCGATGATCGTCATTGACCATCACCCTCTCCGCAAGCTGTCGCTCAAAGCCGAGTTTCACGATATACGCCCGCGTTACGGGGCAACATCCACCATCGTCACCGAGTACCTTCTCGCAGCGGAACTCACGCCGACTCGATCGGTTGCCAATGCTCTGCTGTACGGTCTCAAGGCCGACACGGGCTCCCTGGTGAGGGGAGCCTCCAAAGCTGATTTCAACGCTTTCAACTATTTATCGCCCCTGACCAATCCACGCGTCCTGGGATGGATCGAGAAGCCCTCGCTGTCGCTGGAGCACTTTGTGGATTATCATCGCGGCCTTTATCACACGATTCTTTATCGGGATGTGGCTGTATCATATCTCGGCAAGGTGGCTTCCGACGCGATCGTACCGGAACTGGCCGACCTCCTGCTCCGGATCGAATCCGTGGGCTGGTCCTTGTGTATGGGAGAAAGCAAGGGCCTGCTTATACTGTCGTTGAGATCCACCACTCGCAAGTACCGGGCTGGGCACATACTCCGCCGCCTAATCGGAAAGGCGGGGTCAGCAGGTGGTCACAAGGAGATGGCGGGCGGACAGATACCTCTTGCACAATTTTCAGATTCGGAGCGAGACGATCTTCCCCGCAAGCTGATAAACAAATTCCTCAGATTGATACAAAGACAGAATTCCATCCCAAGGTTCCTTGTGGAAAGAGAACAGTGCGAGGACTAGCCGTTCGCGCCGATTCGCAGTCGTGAAGTCAATATCTTTCCCTCCGTCGTTGGCGGATATTCTCGGCTTATCGTGAGTGCCAAAAATAATGTCCGATAATGACGATGCTCTGGATAGGGCGGGCATCTTACCCGCCATTACCGGGCAGGCAGGATGCCTGCCCCACCGAAACCTAGGCCGACACCAGTGTCTCTTTCGGACATCGAAATCGGACGGAAATTTTGTCACTCACTTTAGAATGACACAGCCCTACTTCGCACCGCAGATGGAGCGGGACCGGCCCTCATGGGTCGGGATCTCAGATCGCTTCGTCAATAGTATCCTACAAGTGAGAACTGCAACCCCGTGCGGCCGTCCACCGGGCAGATGTTGCGCTCCAGGTACGCGGTGATGGGAAAGAGCGGGCAGGTATTCCCAGGAACAAGAAACTTAGGCAGCTTTAGGCCCAGGAGTTCCGACTGACCGGTGCCGTACTGCCTTGCCAGCAGCGGTTCACCCTGCGCAGGCGCTCCGGGATCTATCGGAACCTTGATGTTGCGGATCTGGCCGGCTCGCTCGCACACCACGATGATGTTCTGGATGTTTCTGGCGCGTTCCGACTCGTCGGATCCCTGTATGAATCGTTCCCGATATCCGCAGGAGGGGCATTGGAACTCTATGATCTCGCCTTGGGAAACTGCACGGCAAGGAGCCCAGACTACCGAGAGGCAGATTAGCACAGAGACGGCAACCACCTTCTTCAAGTTCATGTGTCTGATTTCCTGTGGCCCGATCCATGTCGGATCGGTTTTCCGCAGTCTTTTAAACGGAAACCGGTATTAGATCAACTGTTTTGTCAACTCATGATTCCAACGAGCGGCGCCTTTTCCCCCACTTCTCAGTAACCCGTTCCACCACAAGTTCGTGAAATTTTATAATTTCCTTGAGGGATTTCACCTTCTGGACAGGAATGCTCTCCAGAGCGTCCAGGACTATCCTTGGAATGCTATGGAAGGGTATCTTACTCTTGAGAAAGAGGTCCACGGCCACTTCATCCGCCGCGTTCATTACGATGGCTGTCGCGTTGGTATCATCCTCAGCTGCATCGTATGCGGCCTTTAGCAACGGGAATTTCACCATGTCCGGCGGCAGAAATGTAAGGCTTGCCAGATCCGGAAAACTAATCTTCGGGGTCCCGGACTCGATGCGATCCGGATGCGCCAGGGCATAGCTGATGGGTATCCTCATATCTGTTGCGCCGAGTTGCGCGAGTATCGAGCCGTCCCGGAACTCTACCATGGAATGAATTATGCTCTGAGGATGAATCACCACCTCGATGCGAGAGGCAGGCACATCAAACAGCCATCTTGCCTCAATCACTTCCAGGCCTTTGTTCATAAGCGTCGCGGAGTCAACGGTGACCTTGGGCCCCATCTTCCACCTGGGATGATTCAGCGCCTGTTCCTTGGTCACCTGCTGCATCCGCTCCAAAGGCATGTCTCGGAAAGGTCCGCCCGACGCGGTAAGTATTATCCTGGCAATGTGGGCCCCCGGATTGCCTTCCAGGCACTGGAAGATCGCAGACTGCTCGGAATCAACCGGCAGAAGCCTGACCCCCTTCTTGCGAACCAGGTCCATAAAGAGCCTGCCGGCCATCACCAGGACCTCTTTGGTGGCCAGTGCCAGGCTCTTACCCGCCTCCACCGCGGCAAAGGAAGGCTTCAATCCCGCGCTTCCGGGCAGCCCCCCGACCACGATATCCGCAGCCTCCGCAGTGGCTACTGCGTCAAGACCCTCTGCGGAATGGCATATCACCAGGTTGTCGGCCCAAGAAAGAAGACGTTCGGTCAGTTCAAGGGCAGCGTCCTCACTCCCGCAAGAAACCACCGTCGGTCTGAACTCTCGAACCTGCCGTTCAAGAAGGTCCACATTGGAACCCGCGGCGAGGCCCACGACCTTGAAGAGGTGCGGGTGCAGCCGCACGATATCCAAGGTCTGGATTCCGATGGAGCCCGTGGAGCCAAGTATGGATACGCATTTCATAACGGTATAGAGTATCCGCCTATTACGAGGAAGTAATAGGTTGCCGGAAAGGCTGGAATGAGGCTGTCGGCCCGGTCCAGGATACCGCCGTGGCCCGGCATGATGGCTCCGAAATCCTTTATCTCAAGCCTTCTCTTGATGGCGGACGCGCAGAGATCGCCCAGAGGCCCCAACACCCCCAGTATCAAGGCAAGCACAAAGAGGCCTCGCCACCCAGGCAGACCTGGGACTATGAGCTTCAAGGCCATCATTCCCGCAAGATTCCCCGCCAGCCCCCCCAGGAAGCCCTCCAGCGTCTTGCCTGGACTCACCCGGCGGGAAATGTGGTGCTTCCCGTAGTTCTTTCCTGCAAAGTAAGCGCCGGCGTCCCCGAGGCAAATGACAGCAAGAACGAAGAAGACCCACGCAATCCCGAAATCCAGCTTCGCCAGCAAGATAGCGTGGGAGAGCGGCACGATTGCGTACGCAAGGGCAAACACCATCAGGCTGGACGACTCGATGGTGTTCTCGATGAAGTCATAAAGAAAAAGATGCAGCAGAATCACGAGCAAAGGAAATCCCGCCAATAAGGCAGGTACAGCCCGGAATGGAACAGCGTAAAAGGACGCCACCAACGCCAGGCCGAGCCCCAGTGCCACCCCCTGCCTGCGATTGCCGGCCAGTCCCTTCAGGGCCCTGACCAGTTCCCACAGGGCGATCCCTGCGAGAGCAGCCACCAGACAGGCCACGCCCTCCACCTGACCGTAAACGAGGGCCGGCACCAGAATCGCAACCGCCACCGCTGCAGATAGAATACGGGCTTTCAGCATCAGGAAACCCTCTCGCGCACCTGTACCTGTTCCGACGTCATACCGAACCTGCGCTGCCTGGCCTGAAACTCTCGCAAGGCTTCCCAGAAGGTCTTTTCGTCGAAATCAGGCCACAAGACAGGGGTAAAGTAAAGCTCAGTGTAGGCGGACTGCCACAACAGAAAATTGCTGATCCGAAGTTCACCGCCGGTCCTTATCAGAAGGTCAGGATCGGGAAGTCCGCTGGTGTAAAGGAAATCCGAAAATACCTTCTCGTCTACAAGATCTTCAGTCAATTCTCCGGATTGAAGAGCCCGGCCCACTTTTACAGCGGCCTGCAAGATATCCTGCCTGCCACCGTAGGAAAGCGCTATGTTAAGAACCATGGAGCTGTTCTCTCGTGTCTTTGCTTTTGCAGCCTCGATCCTGGCAACAAGATTAGCGGAAAGACGACTCAGATCCCCGATGGTGCTGACGCGAATATCGTGTGAATGAATCTCTTCAAGCTCCGAGTCCAGGAATTGCGACAGTAGCTTCATCAGGCCGGACACTTCTCTTTCCGGCCGCTGCCAGTTTTCAGTGGAAAACGCGTAGAGGGTCAAGACCTGGATACCATTTCGTCGGCAAAATTCCACTGTTCTCCGGACAGCCTTCGCTCCCTGGCGATGACCTTCCAGCCTGGGCAGTCTCCGGCGCTTGGCCCACCGACCGTTACCGTCCATGATTATGGCGACGTGTCTCGGCAAAGCCTGTGACGGGTCTGAATCTGATTGCAACTGAATCTCCTGGATTAGGCCGGAGAGGGCCGTCAAGCAATTGGAGTCTTACACGCGGACCGTTTCCGTGGCGTGCACTGCCGGCCGGGCCGGTGAGGCACCCACGGGTCCGGTTCTTAGCACTCTGTGGCACAAACACGGTTGTGTATGATCGCCCGATGAGATTGCTTCGCTGCGCTCGCAATGACAAGGCCGGTCCTCCTTCCCATGGCAGCAACTCCCGGGCAGACTCAGACGGCCGGTTATTCAAGTCCTTTGCGGACAGGACGCTAGATCTCCATTATCTCGTTTTCTTTTTCCGCGATGATGCCGTCCACCCGTGTGATGAAGCCGTCGGTCGTCTTCTGGACCTTCTCCTGTGCTTTGTGCATGTCATCTTCGGAGATGGTCTTTTCCTTCTTCAGATCCTTGAGCATTTCGTTGGCGTCACGCCTATGATTGCGAATCTGCACTTTGAACTCTTCGGCCATCTTCTTGACGATCTTGACCAGTTCCCTTCTGCGCTCGGCAGTCAGGGGCGGAAGACCGATGCGGATGATCTTTCCGTCGTTCATGGGCGTGAGGCCAAGTTCGGACTTGAGAATGGATTTTTCTATGTGAGATATAGCACTGGAGTCCCACGGTTGGATTACAATCTGCCTGGCCTCGGGAATGGAAAGGCTCGCAAGCTGGTTGATGGGCGTCGGGCTACCGTAATAGTCCACCATTATCCCGTCCAACAACGCCAGCGAAGCTCTTCCCGTGCGTATCCGCCTGAGATCCTTATGCAGCACCTCGATGGATTTCTCCATGCCGCCTTTCATTTCGTCGTGAATTTCCTCGATCATGGGTTCCTCGTTCAACCATCCGCGTGGTGATGATCGTCACCGGGTCCGCAGCCCGAAAGGCCGTAGGGCCAAGTGATCCAGAGCTCCGGCCTAGAAGATGACGGTTCCCACACGCTCGCCGGCCAGGGCTCTGGAAATGTTTCCCTCCACATGGAGATCCAGGACAATGGTCGGGATCTTCCTGCGACCAAGTATCTCCACACTGGCGGCGTCCATGACGCCGAGGCGCCTCTCCAGAACCTCCTGGGCCGATATGGATTCGAAGAAGACAGCGTCGGAATGTTCTCTGGGGTCCTTATCAAAAACGCCGCGCGCCTGGGTTGCCTTTACCATGACATCCGCTTCGATCTCCACAGCCCTCAGGGCCGCGGCAGAATCGGTGGTGAAACAGGGATTGCCCGTACCCCCGGCAAAAATCACCACGTGCCCGCTGCTCACGTACTCCAGGGCTTTCAGCCTCTCGTAGACCTCCACGAATGTTCCTACGGAAAAAGCCGACAAGATTCTCGCAGAGAGTCCCAGAGATTCCAGTGCGGCCCTTAGCGCCAGAGCGTTCACTACGGTGGCAATCATGCCCATCTGATCGCCCACCAGCGGAGGAACACCCACGGCGGAAGCGTCCACTCCGCGCATGATGTTGCCGCCGCCGATGACGATCCCGACTTCAATTCCACTGCGGTGGACTTGGGCTATCTGACCGGCGATCCACGCAGTCCGCTCTGCATCCAGGCCGAACCCGCGGTCCCCTGCAAGGGCCTCTCCGGAGATCTTCAGGAGGGCTCGATTGTAGCGTGGAGGGGAATCCATCTGCCTAGCGGCTCTCACCAAGCTGGAAACGTATGAATCGTCCTACCGTGATGTTCTCTCCCAGTTGTCCGATCTTCTCTTTGATGAGTTCGCTCACTGATTTGTCCGTGTCCTTGACGAAGGGCTGTTCCAGCAGGCACACATCGGTGTAGAATTTCTTGAGTTTCCCTTCCGCTATCTTTTCCAGGATCTTGTCGGGCTTGCCCTGCTCTTTGGCCTGGCTCATATAGATTTCCTTCTCCTTCGCCAGCACGTCTTCCGGCACGTCCTCGGGAGAGATCCAACTCGGAGCGCTTGCAGCCACCTGCATACAGAGGTCTTTCGCCAGCTCAGCAAACTGATCGGTTCTTGCCACGAAATCGCTCTCGCAGTTCAGTTCGACCAGGACTCCGATCTTACCGTTGCTGTGAATATATGAGCCGATCCTGCCCTCCATTGTGGCTCTGCCTTCTCTCTTGGCCGCTTTTAGGGCGCCCTTCTTCCTTAGATACTCGATGGCCTTCTCAATGTCGCCGTCGGTTTCCTGGAGGGCCTTCTTGCAGTCCATCATTCCGAGGCCCGTTTTCTCTCTGAGGTCTTTAACCATGTGGGCTGTAATTTCCATATTATTCGCTCCTGTCCGCACTTGTGCGGTGAAATCTTGCATGGGAATCCGGCGGGTCACGTTGCCTGATACCGGCATGAGCTACGGACCCGGCGGCTATTGGGCCATGTAACACGGTCCAATTCAAGGCGCAGCCTTGAATTCTATGCGTCGGCCTCTTCGTGCTCCCCTTCCTTGTGTCCTTCTTCGCGATCCTCTCCCGGGGAGCCGTGTCCTTCTTCATCAGCCGCTTGGGCCGCTTCTCCGGCAGCCACTCCGGCGGCTTCCGCGGCTTTCTTCCAAGCCGGGATCTCGGCCTCACCGGCGTCCTCCCTGAGAGAAGCCTCGTGTATGGCTCTTCCTTCGGTGCACGCGTCGGCCACCTTGCTTGCGAACAGACGAATGGCCCGGATGGCGTCGTCGTTTCCCGGGATCACGTAGTCAATCTCATCCGGGTCGCAATTTGAGTCCACTATGCCCACTATGGGGATGCCCAGCTTTCGAGCTTCCTGAACCCCGATGGATTCCTTCTTGGAATCAACTACGAACAGAGCCTTGGGGAGTCTTCGCATGTCCCTGATTCCCGCCAGGTTCTTGTTGAGTTTTTCGAATTGCCGCTTGAGATTGCCCAACTCCTTCTTAGTGAAGTTGGTTTCCTCAGGTTTTTCGAGGATGGCTGCAATGCTGTTCATTCGATCAATGCTCTGCCTGATGGTGGTGAAGTTCGTGAGCATACCGCCCAGCCATCTCTGATTGACGTAAAATTGACCGCATCGGGAGGCTTCTTCGAGAATTGCGTCCTGGGCCTGCTTCTTGGTCCCTACGAACAGGACGCTGCCGCCTGCGGCAACCGTGTCCAGGACGAAAGTGTAGGCTTTCTTGAACAGGCGGACGGTCTTCTGGAGGTCAATAATGTAGATCCCGTTGCGCGCGCCGAAAATGTACGGCTTCATCTTGGGATTCCATCGCCGCGTCTGATGACCGAAGTGGACCCCTGCTTCCAAAAGTTGCTTCATCGTGATGAGAGACAAATCTTTCTCCTTTTCGGGTTTATCCTCCATCCCTAACAGCGTCCCCAGCGGGGACGACCCAAGGAAGAAGGGATGTGCGAGTTAACCGCTGATTGTGTTCCGGATGCCCGACAAATGCAAGCGGAAAAGCATAAACTCACCGAAAAACAACCCGCTCCGCCAGGCCCTCTACACCGTAAATTCTGATCACCACAGCGTCCAAAACCGCCCAGAATGCCCCGGAAACCGATTCGTCCCGAGCGATGTCAACCGGTGAACTCCTCAGCAGTTCATGGATCATGCAAGCAAGAAGGACCTGCTTGCGCGAATCTGATTGATTGGCCAGCAATTGATCGAGCCTTTCCACGCACGACGGCACCGCGACGCACTGATCGTTGCAAAGTGCAGGAAGATGATCGCAGGCCCATTGCCGTCCTGACGGGTCGTCGCTGAAGCGGGGAGGCCTCGGTATTGCAAGAGCCTCTATTTCCGCCGCGGATAGATAATTGTTGGTGCTCGTCAACTTGAGCCGCCAGTTCAGCAGGCTGGAGTTCAGGACCCCCAACAAGTATTCTTCCGGCACCGAAAGGTCTGTGATGTAATTGGTCATGTCTCCCAGGAATGTGCCGGCAGGAACATGCGCGGCTTTCAATCTCCTTTGGGTCCCCATATTTACCACGCGGCCTAGGACTATTCTGTTCTGTTCCCACGGTCTGCCTCTAGCGTCACGTTCAGCATTCCGGTGGGGAAACAGCTCAGTCTGGGGCCTGGACATGTCAGCAACATTATTAAGGAATTCGGGTCTTACCCAATCCAGGCGACCCGGGCGGGCTGAGGGATGGGCCACCCTCAGCGGAAACACGTGCTCTCCGCGTACCAGCGGATGGCCTGTCGGTTCGCTGGTTATGAACTTGCTGTGGACGGTGAGGTTGATTTCGCCCTGATGAACCTTGCCCGCAGGCGGCCAGTCCTGATTGCCCCTAAACTGGGGGTGCCGCGTCAATGATTGCAGCAGGGCTTTCTCTTCTTCGCTTCGGAGAAGAGGTATTCTCAGGTCCGTCTTTTCTATGACTTCTAGTGGGACCTCAATACCGGGCTCGCGGGCAATGGGGCCGCGCCCGTCCCAGAATGCAGGTTTCAATGTGACCGTTGAGCCGCCCTTGCGGGTCACGATTATCAGCAGCGCTTGCGTCACTCCTTCGAAGACTCTTGCCTTCTCAGGGATCACGACAGCGGAACGAATCTCCGAACCGTTAAGTATCGCGCGCCTGAGTAGGGCTGCGGTTGAATCAGCCAACAGGGTTGAAGGCACTATGAAGCCTAGTGCCCCTCCTGTCCGGAGCAGAGCCAGGCCGCGCTCCAACATGAGGCGATAGGTGTTGATCTTACCCTTGCATGTGCGGTAAGCGCGACGATAATACCGCTGTTGGTCGCGCCTGTCCTCCACGCCGGATTCCTTGACCGAAACGATCTCATACGGCGGATTACCCAAGACCGCGTCAAAACCCGGCCGCTCCCGAGAGAAGACCCCCGGGAATTCCAGCGGCCAGTGGAAGACCCGGTTTTTGGCGCACCATCGAGAAATCGTCTCTCGGGCGTCACTGCCGAACTTGCCCGAAGTGGTGTGGTCTCCGCCTCTTGAAATCCCCCCTCTTCCCCCTTTC
>Ga0172375_10005504_pt1 | contig 18232 bp, 5 predicted proteins | sample LakKiv1m_FD_114537 | JGI IMG/M metagenome (GOLD analysis project Ga0172375, IMG submission 114537) | Freshwater microbial communities from Kabuno Bay, South-Kivu, Congo - kab_092012_11.1m | ecosystem: Environmental > Aquatic > Freshwater > Lake | place: Democratic Republic of the Congo...
CATGGACATATCTGGCGGGGGCATTTGACCCGAATCTGTTGACTCTGAATCTCTATGTGAATGGTCAGGTGCTGTATGGTACTCAAACCGTTGAGCGGTGCGCGGTAGGCGCAACTGGTTTGACGGTGCGGGTAGGCTCAGGCGTAATCGGGAACATGGACGAAGTTAGAATATGGAATGCGACGCGGACTTTTAGTCAGATAAGCGGAGGGATGAATCTTTTTGGTGCGGGCGTGATCTCGAATTCGGTTCCTGCTGATATGCTGGCGTGTTATTCCTTCGACGATGGCGGCGTTACGATTGAAGATTTCGCGCACATGACGAACTGGGCTTACGCCATAACAGGCGGGATAGTGACCACGCAGACTTATGCGGAGGTGAATACCGAGATAGATAGTGATGGCGATGGCATTCCGGACTGGTGGGAGATGATGTATTTCCATAGTCTCTTTACTGCTAATGCCGCAAGTGATTCGGATGGCGACGGGGTTACTGATTTATATGAATATCGGTTCAATCTCAATCCTTCGTCAGCCGATTCCGATAATGACGGCATTCCGGACGGGGAAGAAGACTATGATGGAGATGGCCTCTCCAACATTGAGGAACTGAATATATTCTTTACCGATCCCATGTCAGCCGATACTGACGACGATGGCGTGAGTGATGGCGATGAATTGGATCCTCTGTTTATAAAAGCGGATGGTCGGCATATTACTTCCCCTGTTGATTCGTCTTCGCCGCAAGTTAAGCGAAGTATGGTGATGGATGGACAGGGACGGCAAGTGCCGGAAAGCGGTAATATTGATTTGTCCGGTGAGAACAAGTGGGTGGAAAACCGATTCTCGCTCAGCAATTGGACTATTGAAGCGTGGGTGCGTCTTGCTGACAGCCAGCAGAGCGGTGCATTGATCAGGAGAAGCAAGGCTGGCGATAATCGGTATAATTTTGAGATAGGATTCACAAACAATATACCATATACATTATTCCACAATTCGGCCGGTGCAATTGTCAGGGTTGACGGATCAGCACCGCTGCCGGCGTTGAAATGGGTACATATCGCCTCTGTTTTTGATACACAGAATCATACTTTGGCGCTATATCTGGACGGACGAGCGTATCGTGCGGTTGATACTTTCCTTGTTCCGCAAGCTGGCGCGGGACAAACAGTCATAGGCGAAAACCTTGAAGGTCTGATTGACAACTTGCGGATATGGGATATCCCCCTTTCGGAATCGCAGGTGTCTGACAATTACAAGCGATTCAAGGCAATGATGATGACCAGCGGAATGTCGCAAGACGATTTTGTTTCCCCGGAATTGCCCAACATGAGATTCGCGAGATCGTCATTTGTTGCGAGTCAGTTGAGGTATTATCCCGGCAGCGCTCCTGAAGGGAATAATTACACTGATACGACCAAGGTTCTTGGCGCTCCTGACAATGAATTTTTGTCCATGGGAATAGGGACGTTGCAGCCATTGGCAGCGGGGTCCTTCGATGATATTCCGCACAACCAGGGATATCAGTTTGTGAATCCCGTCGGGTGGGCTGCTCCTCCGCCCGGATGGATTCAAGTGCAGTTGAACTCCGAAGCCAAGCTCGCTGCAAATGGCGATAGCAACCTGCCTGAGCTGTATGTATTTGAGCGGTTAACAATGGCTGAACCCGTGGCGGTGGCGGTCAGTATTGATGGGGACGCATGGTATTATGCCGGATTTACGCGTGGTGGGGTTTCAGGTATTGATTTGGACAGCGCCTTGTTGACTCCAATTGTTCACTCGTCCGATTATCATTATTACGGTTTTTCGACTATGGCCGCTGACATAAACATGGATCCTGCAATTCGCAATGCGACTTTCCGTTATGTGTGGCTTATTGCGCCAGGTTCAAGTTTGGGCGGAACCATGTATGAAGGGTCCATGTACAGCTCCTTGGGGCTTCCGGGGCCCGATATTGATGCGATTGGCGTGGCGGAATATGTGAACACCAAAGTGATAGCATGGTACCCGTTTGATGATGGCGAAAATACGTCTATCACGAATGCCGCAAGCGGAGTGGTTGCGCGGAACGGTGCAGAAGATTATCAGCAGCGGCTAAATTGGGATTGGTCAATCAAGAATCCGGCATTCTCTCTTGAGCATGCGCCGGATGAAGGCGTGATAGACGACGATGCGGATTCGATGCCTGATTGGTGGGAAAAGATGTGGTTTGGCGATTATACGCGTCGCGGGGTGGCGTTTAGTCAAACCAACAAAGTGATGACGGTTGATCCGGTTACGGGCGGGACGAATGTCCAGCAGGTGGTTGAAATAGTAAGTGCGGATGAAGACGGCGATGGACTCGATAATTTGCATGAGTTCTGGGCCGATACAAATCCGAACGCAAAGGATTCGGATGGCGACGGTGTTCTGGATGGTGACGAGGACTTTGACGGTGATGGACTCAGTAATAGCGAGGAAGCGAACGTCTTCGGAACCGACCTGCGCGTGTCCGATACCGATGACGACGGATTTTCTGACGGGGATGAGGTGAATTCGCGGGTCAAATGTGGCGACCGGTATGTGACAGATCCTTTGAATTCGCGTAGTCCGTTGATTCCGCGGAGCCTTGTGCTGGATGGAACAGCGCTGGAAGTTCCGGTGCCGGAACGGTTTTGCAGTAGAACGCCGTCTGTCAAAATGACGAACTGGACTGCGGAATGCTGGGTCATGCCGACAAACGGCTTGCAGACCGGTACGCTTATAGAGGGAGTAACTGCAAATGGGCTAACTAATTTCGCCCTGCGCCTCACGAGTAACATCCCGGTTGTGGAATATACTACAGCGCAGGGAGTGCGGTATTCTGTCGAAGGTTCCGTGATACCTGCAGATGCATGGACACACTTTGCAGGAGTGTTCGATTCTACGCGTTTGACGTTGAATCTATATATCAACGGGGTGTTGATGCGTGGTGTGCATAGTGTCCAGCCGTGCGCTTTGGATGACATGGCATTGACGGTGAATATAGGTTCAGGGGTTTTGGGGAACATGGATGAAGTTCGGATATGGCATACCGCTCGGACATGGAGTCAGATAAATGCCGGAATGAAGCTGTTTGGCGCGGGAGAGGTAATGCTGGGCGAGGAAACGCCGGCAGGAATGCTGGCGTGTTATTCCTTTGATGACGGTGGTACAAATCGGGAAGATTTCGCGCACATCAGGGACTGGAAGTACGCCATAATCGGCGGAACGGTAACCACGCAAACTTATCCCCATTATGCGAATGGCGACATAGACAGCGACAGGGACGGGATTCCAGACTGGTGGGAGAATATGTATTTTGGCAGCATCTTTGCTGCTGATTCAAAAAGCGATGCCGATGGCGACGGGGTGCCGGATTTATACGAATATCGGTTTGGCCTTAATCCTAAAGCGCCGGATACGGATGGCGACGGAGTGTCGGACGCGCAGGAGGATGCGGACGGAGACGGGCTGGGAATGGCTGAGGAAATCAGATTGGGAACCGATCCGTTCAAATTGGATACTGATGACGATGGGCTGTCGGATAAGCAGGAGGCTGACCAGGCGACCGACCCCATTAGTTCCATAAGCCCACTTGTGGAACGATACGTGCACAATAATGGCACCGGGTGGATGGCTGTTCCCGCTTATGTGGCCGGCGATTCTGCCGCAGAGAAGAGGTTCGATCTTTCTGAGTGGACTGTGGAAGCGGCTGTGCGGCTTACGGAATATCCGACGAATCCAGTTGTCGTGGTAAGTCGTTCTGTCGGCGAGCAGGGTTATGTCACGTTTGAGTTGGGCATAGAAACAAACATGTTCCCATACGCAAGGTTCCAATCCGATTTGGGGACTGAATATAAAGTTATTGCCTATGCTCCGCTTGAAACCAATACATGGGCATTCCTGTCCGGGCGTTTGGGTCCGGACGAAAGGGATGGGCATAAACAGCTTTCCGTTTTCCTTAATGCGGCACGATGTGTACGGGATGTAACCGATGTCCGCCCGGTTGCCGGGTATCAAACCGGACCATTGGTTGTCGCATCGAATCTTGTCGGGGATATTGATGAAGTGCGTGTCTGGAACACGGCGCTTACGGATGCGGAAATCCTCGGCAAGCAGTGGCGCACTTTGCTGTTTGGCTCGGATGTTGCCAACATGGGATCGCTTTCGGTTGGCGATGATAATTACATGCTAAGGCATGTTGATGCGAATAATGATCCCGCAATCATGCCGGGCAGTTTCACCATTGAAACATGGTTCAAGAGTACTACCGCGGGCATTCTGGTCCAGCGTGAAGCGGGATTGGCCGAAGATGGGGAGACCATTTATAATTATGGTTTGGAAATCACACCTGGAGGGACAATACGTGCGTACTGGGATGTTCAGGACGAATTGTGGATCCCAAATCCTCTTCCTCCGCCGCCAAGATGGCCGGTGATCCGGTGGGGTACTATCCGCTTGCTTGGCGTCAGGCCTGTCAATGACGGCGAATGGCATCATGTTGCGCTAACCTTGTCTTATTCTCCAGGGAATCCTTTGAATCCAGGCGAGGCGCGGTTGTATGTTGATGGATTGTACGAGAACTCAATCCCGTATCCTGTGCCAGACACCCTTATTGATTGGCATCCGGCTCCCGATGACAATGGGTTCTATGGTTATGTATTGAATGTCCCTGTGCATCGGCCTGCATCAGGTGGTGGCAACTTGATAGTTGGGCAGGGAATAAACGGGCTGATAGATGAAATTCGTTTCTACTCGGCGGATGCCACAGTGGACGAGATCAAAGACAGGATGTTCACCAAGGCGCCGGCGGCGAATCTGATGTCATATTTTGACTTTGACGATGTCGATATCATTGATGGCAACTATATTCCGGATTCGATCAATCGTACGAATACGCTCCTATATGCAAATCCGATGGTTGATCTGGCTATTAATCGCGAGAACGGCAAAAATGCTCCGGTTAAAGCTTCTCCATTGGAGGTTATCGGATACAAACTTGCCGGGTATTGGCCGTTTGAAGACGGGCGTTGGACAAATCGGGCGGATATGATTGGAGTGGCGGAGGATTACATTCACATCGGCAACGATGGTTACGCGGCTACATTTGTTTCGCCGACGGGTGGGATTGATTTTGCAATGCACGGCGGCATTTCGACTTACGATGCTTCTAATCCCTTCAGCGGATACGAAGGCGCCATGTTATACCCATTGGCTTTCAGAGTTCCTGCTGACTCGCCGTGGCGCATGGATTCCGATGCCGACGGGATGCCGGATGTGTTCGAGGCTTATTACGGATTGGACCCTAACAGGAGAGAGTGCCCCGATGCTCCATACTTGGAATCACGCGGCGATTTGGACGACGATGGATTGTGCAATCTCTATGAGTATTATGCCGGAACAGATCCCTCATTTTACGATTCTGATGGGGATGGTTTGGATGATGCCAGGGAAGACAGCGATGGCGATGGTGTGGCCAATGCTGACGAGCAGTTGGCCGGCTCTCATCCGGGACGGGTGGATACGGATGATGACGGGTTCAATGACGGTGAAGAACTGCGCTTTGCGAGCATTGCGAATCCTTGCGATTCGATGGATCCCAAGAACCGGTTCGGGCGGCGCGAGACCGATCGCCGTTATAATTTCAAGTCAATGGTATTGGACGGGTTGGGCCATCGCCTCCCCATGCCAGAAGGCGGTCAACATCGTTTTAATGGCTCGAATTGGACCGTGGAGTGTTGGGTGCGATTGACAAATAACGCGCCATCCGGGTCGTTGATCAGGCGTGTGAGCAGGATGTGGTCGAACCAGATTCCGCGCGATGTAGTCTTCTTTGATTTGGGTGTGACTAACGGCTGGCCGTGCGTTACGTATCAGACCGGCGATCAATTGCTCGCTCTAGTGGCAACTAACGGATTCCGTGTTGATTCTGAATGGACGCATCTGGCCGGTGTTTTTGACGTAATCAGACGGTCGCTCACTATTTACCAGGATGGCGCGGTAGTCAGTCAGTTGAATGTCCCCGGCGAAACGCTCAATGGTTCCATTTTGGCATATAAATGGCCAGGCAGCGTATATATTGGCGGTGAGGGATTGCGTGGTAATATAGACGATGTCAGGATATGGACCATTCCGCGCAACGCCAGTCAGATCAAGCAGGGAATGTCTTCGCTTGTGCAGTTGTACGAGGAAGGGTTGGCCTGTAATTTCAGGTTTGATGATGGGCGTAGTTGCGTCGATGCTTCGACTGAGATACCGGATGGTTATGGATGGAACGACGGACAAGGTGCCGAAGATTTCATGCACAGGCCGGATTATTACGATCTTGAGAATTGCTGGCAGTATTCTCTGCGTGGTATCGCATTTGATTATTTAAATGCAATTCATATAGCCAATGGCGATTTCGACGACATTGACCAGGACGGGCTGGCCGATTGGTGGGAAGATATAAGATTGGCGAAACTTTTCACATACTATCGTCCCATACTGTCTATTGACGGGGCGGTTGTGACAAGTATTAAACGGACGGAGCGGTTAAGCGGAAAAGATACCGTTTCGTTCTCATTAGGTTATTCAGGGTGGTCTATTGATTATACGCCTCTGCTTACCATACCTGACCATCGTTGGACAGAAGCGCCCGATGCGGGGTACATGCTGAAGGACGTATATCTGTCCGAAGATGTAAGGTATGTCGAGATGCGGATTGCCGCATCTGCTGGTGCCGCGATGTATATCAATGGGCAGCCAGTAACCATAGCCGGCACGCCAATTGTCGATACGTTCGGGTTGCCTGCCCAGTCGGCGGCGGACCTTGTGTATGTGCCGTATGACACTTTGCGGCCATATTTCACGATTGGACGCAACAGGATAGCGGTGCGCATGGAGAATACCGACGGCAATACGGCCGCCGGCGGTTTTGACGAGTATTTCAGTATGGAAATCGTGGCCAATGGCGAAGAATATGTAGTACAGAGAGGCGACGATTCCGCACTTGAAACCCGCAGCCGGGCGCGGTGGTGGGTATATGCGATGCCGGGCAGTCTTGTCGAACCTCCGCCGGATAAGAATAACCGCGTATGGTATGATAAGAATTACGGAACGGATTCCGATCAGGATCTTGACGGTGACAACTTGTTAACCACGCAGGAATTCTATCTGGGGCTCAATCCCTTGTTGATATCGTCTTCAGGCAACGGGCAATCTGACTATGATGCTGATAATGATAAAGATGGTGTGTCCAATGGTGATGAACTGCGGATCGGGACGAATCCGAATGTTGCAGACACGGACGATGATGGCTATCCCGATGGCGTCGAAGTGAATAATGCTTTGCCGGCTAGCCCGGATAACTATGGCGTCAGCAGGGTGAGGACCAGTCCGACATATGCGTTGAGCCCGCGAATAGAGAGAAGTTTTGTTCTCGGCGGATTGTCCCTCCGGATCCCGTTTGCCGAGAGGTTTACGTTCCCGTCAAATGCCTTGGCAATCGACTTGGGGGCAGCCTCGATTACAATTACGAGTCCAACAAATGATTCTTCAAGCAATGTGCGTTTTATTACCTTGTCGGGATCTGTCCAAAGCTCCAGTCCGATTTCATCCGCAGCTTTGTATAACAATGGCCGGTTTGTCAGGTATCTTTCACTTCAGGGCGGCCAATTTACCGACACTGTCATAATTAATTCCGGACAGAATGATCTTCAAATTATTGCGACCGATAACGAAGGACGAGAAACCGTGCAGGGAGTCGCGGTCAACGGGGCATTCGCGGCAGCAGCCATCAGGGTCACCCAGTCGTGGAGCGCTCCGGGCGATCTGGATACATGGCTTATTGATCCTCAGGGGCGTCACATGGGCTGGACCGCTGCCGGGCCGGGATTGCCCAATAACATCGCTGCGCAAATCCCGGGGTCAATGCTGGATATTGACGACATACCTGGGGATGGGCCCGAAAATATTACTGTTGAAGAAAACAATGCGGTGCCCGGCGCCTATGAGGTTTGGATGAACAACTTTGCGAATGCGGCTAATCCAATGTCTTCCGTTCGCATACTTGTGGCAGAAGGCACACCTTATGAGCAGGTAGTGGATTTCGGGCCGCAGTTAATGTCAGCATCGGACGCAAACGGAAATAATCCGGCTGCATGGTGGCATGTCACAACGCTGACTTGGCCGGCGGGTGGCGGCACGGGTGGCGGCACGGGTGGCGGCGGACCTTCTGGCCCGATTCTTATGTCTCCTGGCGGAAGAATTGTTTCATCGGCTGTCACCGCAGGAGGCGCTGGAGCCGGTTCAGACGATGGGACGAGTGAGGATTCCGTTTTTATGACCACGCGCGGTTATACTATTGAAGGATGGGTCAAGCCTCTAAATGACCGGCAAAGTGGAGCGATAGTCTCGTATAGGAGAGGTGATAGTACGCTGTTTGCCGCGGGACTCCTCACCAACTGTCCGTTCTTTGAAGTAAGATCGGCAGCCGGAACTGTGTATCGTGTTGAAACCGAGGCTCTCCGATCGAATGAATGGACTCATCTTGCCTTTGTATATAGCGAAGGGCAAAAAAGCATTAGAATTCATATAGACGGAATGCTCGTTGCTGCCCGCGAAATGATAGAAGCGCGTGCTACAGATACCGGAAGGTTATATTTCGACGCTCCATATTCCCGGGACAATTCCGCTGCCACCAATTCATTTGCGGCCTGTTATTTGGATGAACTCAGGATATGGTCGGAAGCCAGGAATGGCGGTCTCATATCCTCGATGATGCATAATGTGGTCGGCATGTCCCCGAAACTGGCGGCTGGATATGAATTTGACGACGGCGGTTTGTCGATCGAAGATGTCGCGCATTCGACCGACCGTAGATATGATTTGGGATACAATATCGCCACAGGTATGTCTGGTTTGCCGGATATTGTCACGAATGCCGCGCCCGGAAGGGATGGATTGTGGGGGACCATAGACGATGTCGGCGGACAGGCGGGGCCGGATGGCCACAATGATTATGTTACCGCTCTCGTTCATGCGCCGGTATACGGCGAGGTGGATTCGGATGCCGACGGTATTCCTGACTGGTGGGAACTCATGTTCTATGGTCCGGATACGGATGCAAAGCCTTACGAAGACCCGGATAATGACGGCCTGAACAATCTTACAGAATACCGCGTCGGTACCAATCCGTTCGATAAGGATTCGGACGGCAATGGCATATTGGATGGATATGAGGACTTTGACGGCGATCGCTTATCTAATGCGCTGGAAGAAGAGAACCTGTCTGATCCGAGGTTGACTGATACCGATGATGACGGCCTCGCAGACGGCTTTGAAGTATTGTCGGGATACAATCCGGCCGCATCCGACACTCCCGCGACCAATCGTGTGTGTTCGTTGTACGGCAACGGGTATGTCTTGATGCCAAAGAACCGGAAATACCTTCTCGCAAACTGGATGGTCAAGGCGTCGGTGTATCCGAAATCGTTCTCCAATACGGTTGACTTGGTGTCATACCAGGTCGGACGTGGTGTATATAATTATCGGCTGGGTATTGACACGAACAGGCATCCGTTCGTTCAGTTCACAAGTGGAGACAGGTATACAAATGTGATTCTCACGGCAACCAACGTGCTCACAAGGACCAATTGGTATGATATTGCCGGCAGTTTCGATTCTGATGCACAGACTTTGTCCTTGTTTATAAATGGCACTCCGATTGCGTCGTTGGTAACCGTTGACAGGCCTGCTATAAACGCGATCGGGCCGGTTCGCGGTCTTGCCGGCTATGGTCTGCACGGTTACCTTGATGATGTAACCATTCAAAGCGGGGACAAAAATGTGGCAGTGTTCGATTTTAATGACAGTACCAATCCGGACGGCGTGAGCGGCAAGAGTGGTTGGACAACCGGCCAGGCGGAGGATGGCGCTTCAGGAGTACGCGACGATTGGAATCAGAGATGGCGACATGCAGCGAGCATATTTGCAATTGGCGGCGGGGGTATGGTTGGTGTTGAGGTCAATCCGCTTCCTCCTCCTCCTCCTCCTGGCGATACGGACGGGGACGGTATGCCGGACGTGTGGGAACTCCTCTATCCGGGAACGTTGACGCCCTATGCCGATGACAGTTCACTTGATCCGGATGGCGACGGATGGAATAACTATGCGGAATACATGGTGGCGTTCAACTCGGGATGCAATATTACCAATGCCACAGATCCATCTGTCAGCGCAAGCCATCCGAATCCGGAACTCCGGTTGTCATTCTATTATAATGGAAATTCTGCCGGGCAGGTCATTCGCATTGAAGCGTTTAACAAGGCGACTATGGATGGACCGCCCAATGCGTGGACAACACTCCCCCTTGGTACCAACGTTAACTGGGCAACTCCATATAGTGCTAACATACAGTCGTTTACAGTTGGGCATTTACGACAGGGACAGGCATGGTTATTTGCCTTCTTCGATAATGACAATGACGGGGTTTGGGACCCAGGCGAAGCGGCGGGAGTGGCGGTGAGTCAACCGATTGAGATATCATGGGGGCCGGTTAATGATGTAATTATTCAATTGAAAGATACATCCCCGGGTACGCCGCGCTTTGCATGGCCGATTCAACAGGGGACGAACGGGTATGATGTGACAATAAGAAGCCTAACCCTTCCTGGTGCTCCGGTAATTCTAACGCGATACATGATTGGACCACGCAACTATTTCCATGAAGGTGATTACTATGCTGCTGGTTTTGCGGGTTTGGCTACAGGGGGATATCAGTGGTTCGCGTCTGGAACAAACGGGTCTTTCGCTGTATCCTGGCCTTCGTTATCGGCTCCGGTGCTGGTGCGGCCTGTTGGAGACGAACGTCTTACCATGTCGTTGAACGAGTTTGCCTGGACAATGCCGGCGGAAATATCAAGCTTCAAACTGGATATTCGGGCCGGCAGTGCCACGGGTGCAATTGCCTACTCGTACTCCGGGCCACCTCCGCACAAGTTGGCGGATGGCACATATAGGTTTACACCGAGAGTTTATGCGGGTAATACCAATTTTGGGAATGGTGTTTATTATTGGAGGATTACGGCCAGTAATTCAGCCGGAATTGCTGTTTCACAGACGGCTCAATTCCGGGTTGATACTACTCCGACGCCGGAAGGATTCGGTCCGTATATCATTGCGGGCAATCTGTATTTCGATCGTACAGTAGTTACCGGCGCCACTGTTATTGTGCAGGCATTCTTCAGAGATCCGGGTTTTAGCGGTGTGCCAGCAGGGGTTCAACATGTGCGCGCGGGTACGAATATGGCGTATGCAATTGAAGGACTATTGCCGGGTACGTATTACGTGAGGGCATTCCTGGATCAAAATGGCGACGGGCGCTGGAATGGTTTCGAGTCGCTTGGATATGTGGAACATAACGGTTGCGCGTACAAGCATGCCGGACCGCTTTCGGTCAACAAGAGCTTGTATAGCCAGGATATCACGCTTTATCACCATGACGTAGACAGGGATAGGATCGCTGATGCTTGGGAATACATGTATTTTGGCGGATTGAATGTTATAACTGCAACATCTGACTTCGATGGCGACGGATTGCTGGATACATTAGAATATAATTATGGGGCTAATCCCCGAGTCGCCGATTCGGATGGCGATGGGCTTAATGATTATGTGGAGGTGGTAACCTATCGCACAAGCCCTACAACAGCAGATACTGATGGCGATGGACTAAACGATGGCCAGGAAATAACATTGGGATTGAATCCGCTGGCAAGCGATGACGACTCGGACGGCGTGCCGACGTCAATTGAAATAGGCTGGAATCTGATTCCGGGTTATCAGGCGGGAACAGACCTTAATCCGGGCAGGCTTGATACTGATAATGACGGGGTTGGGGATCTGATGGAAATCGCCGCCGGCAGCAATCCGACCAATGCCGCCAGTTCGAACGTGATCGTCGTCTCGTCAATAATTCTTGACAGTCTCGGTCAGCCGATCATCTCCTGGAATACATACTCGAATAAACTGTCGGTTGATATTATTTATTACTTGGAATTTTCGCCGGACTTCGCCTCATGGACCACTGTGGGTTCATATATTTCAACCGGCGATTCCAATGCACCAGTTACGATTACGGATGTTTACAATACCGGACTGCCTGTAGGCTATTATCGCCTTAGATTCAAGTATTACGCGCCCTAGTAATTATTATAGGTCGTTTCAGGAAGTCGAATTTTGAAGTTGATCCCTGCGGGGGCGAGGTTTATCGTTGGCACTGTTCAAATGAGGGCGTTTATGAAAAGAAAATTTGCAATAGCTGTGATTTTCTTCGCACTGTGCGTTATTGTCGGCTGCGAATGGGAAGCTTATAACGACGACGAAGTGTGGTCAGACCGTTTTGGCTGGATTAATTTTACGGGGATTTACAGAGGGACTAGCGGCAGCCTGCTGGTTACTGATTTTGATTCAACTACAGTTGTCACGCCGGGAACCATTGGACAAACAAATAGTGTCACCGGCGAACTAATTGCATATGGCAACGGTTCAAATACTGTGTTTACCGGCACGCTGGATGGAAAACCGGTTTCGCCCGGTACGGTTGCAATCTCGACAGCGGGGTATCAGTTCACGGATGACAGAAACGGCATTCTTAATGGTACCGCTGGAGCCACGGGAACGATTACTTATGAAACCGGCGCATGGTCTCTGGATTTTGGTGGTGCTGTATTAGGGAATGGTGTTCCGATTATCGCGGCTTATCAATTTATTGTTGCACCGTCTTCCGGCAGTTCGTCAAAATCTAATCAGGGTAATTCCGGATTGCCGATTTACGCCTTCTATATCCAACAGCTAGGCAATCAGTTGACCTTTACGGATAATAATGGCGCGGTCTATAACGGCTATATTATCAACGAACAAACCAGCACCGGGGTTGACGATCCCAGTGTCGCGAGTGGCGTTGTATGGGCGCAGTTTACGGTTAATGGAACGGGGGCCATGGCAAATGTTAAAATCGAAGGCTTATTGTCCGGTTACTATACGCCGCCAAGCACAACAACTGATGATGAAGAAAATCAAACGTCTCCAGGAATTGCAACATTCTCAAGCTTGAGCATTGATGCCACTTGGTACGAACAGAAGCCCAAGAAGGTTATTGTCGGCAATATTTATGGAACGGCTGATGCAAGTACAAATGTGCCGGAGTAATAATTGGTAACTTGATTTCCCGCGGCAGTTTCTAATCAATTGAACGTCTTGGCGGTTTTGAGTTGCTGGAGAAGAATGGTTGTTTGAGACGATGGATCCGAATATTGTAGATGTTGAAAAATATCCCAGTCGCAGGCCGTTTTTTGTCGGTGTTTCAGTTGCTGTAATACTCACTGGCGGACTCCTGTATCTGATTCTTAAACCGTCGGCTCCCAAGAGTGAAGGGGCAAAAGATTCGGTTGCCGATAGATCTTCTGCTTCAGAAGTGTCGACTTCATCTTCAATGTCGGATCCTTCTGTGTCCGGGCGGAGGATTGCTGAAAGTGCTCCAATTGTTACTGCGGCTGTGCCGGTTCGGGCAATTTCTCCCGGGCAAGCTGCCTCGCGTGTCGATGCTCCGGTTGTGGCTCCTGTCCGGGCGTCGCAAAAGCCGCCAGTCCGATCTGTAGCGCCGGCAACGCCGGCTGCGGCTGCGATTGCACCTGCCAAAGGGCAACAGCCTCCACCGCCCCGGCCGGCGCCTTCAGCCGATGGTTTGCAGCAAATGCGGGCGCGTGTGATTGCCCTGGAACGGAACGGCGATCTGCTTGGAGCCCGGCGCGCATGTCTGGACTTCCTGGCAGCATCACCAGGCATACCGGCCTACCAGAGAGATGCGGAGAATCTGCTCGGTTCATTGAGCACGACCTTGATCCTGTCGCAGAGGGATATGCCTGAAAAGACAATGTACGAAATCCAGCAGGGCGACAGGTTGGTGAAGATAGCAAAGAAATACGGGACGACGCTTGATCTGCTCCTGATAGGTAATAATATCAGGGACGAGCGACTTGTGCAGGTTGGGAAGAAAATCAGGATTTTCACCGGGCGATTCACTCTTACTGTATATAAGGATTCGCATTCCATGGTTCTGTGGATGAACGGGGAATTTTGCAAGCGTTACTCTGTTGGAACAGGGCCGGGCGATAAAACACCCGCCGGCCGATATCTGGTCCTTGCGAAGCAGAAGAATCCCACTTGGTGGAAGAAGGGTGAGCCTCCGGCTCCGTTCGGCGACCCGAGGAATATCCTGGGCACGCGTTGGATGGCATTAAAAGATGCAGTAGATCCGGAGGGCGATGTCCGGGGCCTTGGTATTCACGGCACGGCCGATGACAGTTCAATCGGAAAATCGCTCAGTGCAGGTTGTATTCGAATGCATAATTCCGATGTCGAAGAGCTTTATGCGCTTGTGCCTGAAGGAACTCCGGTTACTATCCAATAATGCATCAGTACAGAACACATAATTGCGGCGAGTTGAGAATCGAGAACCAGTCGTCTGTGGTACGTCTGTCCGGCTGGGTTTTTCGCAGACGCGACCATGGCGGAATCATCTTTATTGATCTGCGCGATCATTATGGTTTGACCCAGGTTGTTGTGCGGCCGGATATGCCTTTCTTTCAGACTTGCGAGCGGGTGAAACTCGAAAGCGTCATTACCGTGACCGGTAAGGTGGTGTCTCGTTCACCTGAAACCATCAATGCCTCCCTGCCGACCGGGATGGTGGAAGTGGTTGTTGACGAAATGAATGTTGAAAGTTCGGCCGATCAGGTTCCCCTGTATCTTGCCGGTGAGGAGGAAGGTCCGGAGGAATTGCGCCTGAAGTATCGCTTCCTGGACTTGCGCCGGGAGCGGATGCACAGGAATATCATGCTGCGCGCCAGGGTCGTCGCAGATTTGCGCCAGCGTATGCAGGCGCACGGTTTCACGGAATTCCAGACGCCCATCCTGACAAGCAGTTCCCCGGAAGGCGCGAGGGATTATCTTGTTCCGAGCCGTGTACACCCGGGTAAATTCTATGCCCTTCCGCAGGCGCCGCAGCAGTTCAAGCAGTTGCTGATGATTGCCGGGTTCGACCGCTATTTTCAGATTGCCCCCTGTTTTCGTGATGAGGATGCCAGGGCGGACCGGTCTCCGGGCGAATTTTACCAGTTGGATATCGAAATGTCCTTTGTGACGCAGGATGACATCTTCGTGGTAGTCGAGGATGTATTAAACGGCGTATTCCGCAAGTTTTCAGACTGGAAAGCCACCGATACCCCATTCCCTCGTATCGCCTACAGGGATGCCATGGTTAAATATGGCACAGACAAGCCGGATCTTCGCAATCCGATCGTCATGAGGGATGTTAGCGATCTCTTTGCCAAGTCCGGTTTTAACGCTTTTCGTGCCGTGGTGGAACAGGGGGGCGTGGTCAGGGCCATACCCGTAAAGGCAATTGCGGATAAGCCGAGAAGCTTTTTCGACAAGCTGGTCGAGTACGCACAGTCGATCGGCGCCAAAGGCCTGGCTTATCTTGTCTGGCAAGCCGGTGGAACGGCCAAGGGACCGCTGGCAAAGTTTCTTTCCCCTGACGACCTGAAAGCTCTCTCCGAACGTTGTGGAACAGACGTGGGCGATGTGCTGTTTTTTGTCGCCGACAAGGCCAGGGATGCGGCCCGAATCTCCGGCGATTTACGCACGAAACTGGGGCGGGATCTCGATATCCTCGAAAAGAACGTATATCGCTTCTGCTGGATCGTGGACTTTCCGTTTTTTGAAATGGACGAGGAAAAGGGGTGCATCATCTTCTCTCACAACCCGTTCTCCATGCCGCAGGGCGGGATGAAGGCGCTGCTTGAGAAAAACCCGACCGACATCCTGGCATACCAGTACGACATTGTTTGCAACGGATACGAGCTGTCGAGCGGGGCCATCCGGAATCACGATCCTGAAATCATGTACAAGGCATTCTCCATAGCCGGCTATACGAAGGATGATGTGGAAAACAAGTTTGGCGGTCTTCTTAACGCATTCAAGATGGGCGCTCCGCCGCACGGCGGCATTGCCCCGGGTGTTGACAGGATCGTGATGCTCCTGGCGCACGAAGACAATATCCGTGAAGTGATTGCGTTCCCAATGAACCAGCGCGCTGAAGATCTCATGATGAACGCGCCTTCTACCGTGTCCATCCAGCAACTCCGTGAGCTTCACATCAAGATAGCCCTGCCGCCAAAGCCGGAACCAACCGCCTGAAGCGCCAGCTTTCGGGCACAGGTAATGGTTGGCGAATACCGGAAGGACTGGTTGTAGCTGCGCATGTCCTCATGCGCAGGAAATTTCGCAAACCGGATTTTCGCTTGTGACAAACCAAAGCCGGCGAAATCCGGAGTTCCCACATTATCGGCGACTCAGCGATCGCAGGAGGGCAGGGGCATTTGGCGTTCGGTCCTTTCCAGCAGGTTTTTAACCCGCAAGATACCCTTGGCGACCTCGTCAGGGCCGATATACACGGCTTCGGTAAAACCACCATTGCCCGCTCGGGCGAAAAAGGCCTTGGGCTTGAGCGGACGCAGAGCCATGTCAACTTCTTTGCCCTGCTGCCTGAAAAATTCGGCGGTGGCGATTGCTGCCGGCATCTGGCTCTCTTCCATACAGCCGATCGCCGTCCGGCTGTCGCTCTTTATGGCCATGCCTGATTTGGCCGCCAGCAGGTCCGCAATTACCACGTCACCGAACCCCATGCCGACTGCCGTCATAGCCTCGCCGCCGATGTCCTGCAAAAGGTTGTCGTACCTCCCGCCTCCGAAGATCGCCCGGGATGACTGTGCCGCATCATACGCTTCAAAAACAATCCCCGTATAATAATTCAATCCCCTGACCACGGATATGTCGAACTTCACCATGTCGGCAATGCCGTAACGCGAGAGCGTTGAAAAGAGTTCAACAAGGCGGTCAGATGAGGGTGTTGCGCCGCCAAGGTATTCAACGGCAGCTTCCAGGGTGGGAATACGAATGAGGTCGAATATCCGGCCTGCGTCGCCGTCAGGGATCCCGTTCTCCTTAAGTAATGCCGTTATTTCCTCGTCAGGAATTTTTCCTCGTTTATCTATTGCCAGGTATATCGCAGCATGATGCGCCCGGTCAATTTGGAGTTTTTCAAGCAAGTCGGACAGCAAAGCCCTGCTGCTGACATGGATTGCCACTTCGGTTTTATCTATTCCTAGCAGGCCAAGTGCGCATGCGGCCGTTGCCAGTGTTTCAGCTTCTGCGCAGACAGACTCCTCGCCTGCGATGTCTAGATTCCACTGGTAATGTTCCCTTTTCCGGCCTTTTGTCATGCGTTCATACCGGAAACATTGCGCTATACAGAACCATTTGATAGGGAAAGCCAGCGCATTCCTGCGCGCCGATAACATGCGCGCCAGGGTGGGTGTCATCTCCGGTCGCAGGGCAAGATCCCTTCCGCTCTTATCCTGGAAGGCGTATATCTGCCGCACAATTTCCTCGCCGCCCTTGCGTTTGAGAATATCCAGCGACTCGACCACGCATGAGTCATATTGTTCAAAACCATAGCGGCGTGCGGCGGTTTTCCAGGCATTGAAAATCTTCTCCCGAAGCATCATGTCTTCCGGGTAGAAGTCACGCATGCCCCTTGGCGGTTGGAAAGATTGTCCCGTATCGGTCACAGTTCTATACCTGGGCCGTTGGCGACCTGATCGTCTCACGCATTTTCTTTCCCGGCTTGAACTTAACCACACGACGCTGGGGAATCGGTATCGCCGTTTCAGGCTTCTTTGGATTGCGTCCAATTCTCGATTTTCTTTCAACGACTTCGAAAACACCGAAGTCTCTAAGTTCTACTGTGTCGCCATTGGCAAGTGACTCTGTAATGTGATCCAGAAATTTCTGGACAATTGACATAACATCCTGCTGTATCATGCCGGTTTCGGACGATATACGCATTACCAATTGTCGTTTAATCATTCTTTTGCCTCCCGTTTGTGATCATGCCTTTGAATGATGCCCTTAAGTTACTTAATGCCTGTGTATATTACACACCATTGCAAAGAGTTATGCAAGATATTAATGGGCGGAACATCGGAAATGGGCGCATGTCAGTTCCGTAGGGAGAATAAAGAAAAGAAATTCATTTGTAAGAAGTCCCTGTTGAGGAGAACTGGGAAGTGTACAGGCCGGAGCGTTGGCGACTTCATAGTGAAATTGGTGAAAAAAGACCACTGGCG
>Ga0172375_10005505_pt1 | contig 18230 bp, 15 predicted proteins | sample LakKiv1m_FD_114537 | JGI IMG/M metagenome (GOLD analysis project Ga0172375, IMG submission 114537) | Freshwater microbial communities from Kabuno Bay, South-Kivu, Congo - kab_092012_11.1m | ecosystem: Environmental > Aquatic > Freshwater > Lake | place: Democratic Republic of the Congo...
CTGTACTGGACTTTGCTTTTGATATTCACAGCGAAATAGGGTCGAAATGTATCGGTGCTAAGATCGGTGGAAAAGTTTGCCCCATCAGGCACCAACTCAGTAATGGCGATAGGGTCGAAATAATTATTTCCAAAACACAGAAACCTAACATCGACTGGTTGAATTTTGTTGTGACTTCCAAAGCTAAAAGCCGCATCAACCGTGCACTCCGCGAGGATAAATACAAAGATGCCGAAGCTGGAAAAGAAGTACTGATGCGCAAGCTGAAAAACTGGAAAATCGAGTTCAGCGACCACAACATCGCACGGATTGTAAAATATTACAGTTTTCAGAAACCGGTTGATCTTTTTTACAACATTGCCATTGGAAAGCTGGATATTTTGGAAATCAAGCAATTGTTCACTTTGCCCGAAGAGATTGAGGAAAAATTTGATGCCCAAAACAACGAAAATGAAATTACCGAAGAATTCATCGAAAACCAGTCCTTAAAAGATCATGGTTACATTCTTATTGAGTCCGGAGTGACTGATCTTAATTATTCCCTGGCCAAATGCTGCAATCCTGTGGCTGGGGAGCGGATTTTTGGTTTTGTAACGGTGCTTCAAGGGATAAAAATACACCGCAACGACTGCCCAAATGCTGCATCGATGCTTGAAAGATACCCATACCGTGTTATTAAGGCTAAATGGAAACACACTAAAAATACCCAGTTTTATGTAACTAACCTGAGGGTTTTAGGTCAGGACAGGGTCGGATTGTTAAACGATATCACCAAAGTTATTTCAGACGATTTGAAAACCAACATGCTTAACCTGAATTTCAAAACACGGGGGACAAACTTTGAAGGAGTTATAAAGGTTCAGGTTCGTGATGTGGATCATCTGGGCTATCTGAAAAAGAAGATACAGACAATTAAAGGGATTTCGAGGGTTATCAGGTTTGATTAGTAAGCGTAAGTCGAAAGTCGAAAGTCGTAAGTTGTAAGTCTTCAGTCGGCAGTAAGCAGTTTGCATCGAGCAGTTGGCAGTGAGCAGTAAGAGACAGGTAGGTTCAGATTTCCGTCATTCTCCCGCAAAGGCGGGATTTCGCTTCGCCTGTCTGCCAACAGGCAGGCTCAACATTCCAACATTCCACGCCACCTCAATCCTCAGCTTTTCCGGGTAACATCGGAACAAATACAAAACCACCATGCGATTCTTCTCTAAACTGTTCTTCCGATTCTTTGATTATCCGTGTCATTACCTGGTGACCTGCCTTTCCGACTGGGGCAACCAGGATTCCGCCCACTTTCATCTGGTGTTTTAACATTTCCGGGATTTCGTGAACTGCGGCTGTAATCAGAATCCTGTCGAAAGGGGAATAGGTTGGAAGCCCCTCATACCCGTCTTTAAAAAACACCTTGATGTTGTAACCGTATTTTTCGAAAAACAGCTTTACTTTTTTGTAAAGATTAAACTGGCGTTCCACCGAAAAAACCTTGGCTCCCATTTCGTAAAGAATACATGCCTGGTAACCCGATCCTGTGCCAATTTCGAGTACTTTCATTCCTTTTTTAAGTTGTAAAAGTTCTGATTGAATGGCAACGGTGTAGGGTTGCGAAATCGTCTGCCCCGAGCTAATGGGAAAAGCTTTGTCCTGGTAAGCATATTCCACAAATGACGAATCCATGAACAAATGCCGGGGGACGTTGCCAATTGCGGCTAAAACCCTCTCATCGCTGATATGTCTTCTGCGCAGGCTTTCAACAAGCTGCTTCCGTAAACCCTGATGACGGTAGGTATCGTTTATCTCCACTTTTTTTAAAAGTTCAAAATTCAAAATTAATAAAACAACACCAGCCCACCAAACCCGTAACAGCCAAATTCCAACTGAAGACTGCCCACTGAAGATTACCTACTTCTTCTTTCCTGCATTCGGATTATACCCACGCTGTTTAGCCATATCTTCGAGGCGTTGCTGCCAGCCCGATTTTTTCACAACCCGTTTTTTATTTTCCTGGATTTGAGCGTGAATCTTGTCTTCGTTGATAGTTCTGCGGATCAGCCACATCTGGGCAAAAGTAAGCAGGTTGGCCAGCAGGTAATAATAGCTCAGTCCGGAAGCATAATTGTTGAAAATTCCTAAGAACATAACAGGCATTATGTACATCATGGTTTTCATACCAGGCATCTGGTTGCTGGTCGAGCCCATCATGTCGTTGCTTATTTTTGTGTAGAAAATGGTCGAAACGGTCATCAACAAAGTGAAAAGGCTTACATGGTCGCCGTAGAACGGGATATCGAAAGGGAGGTTCAACACCGAATCGTAACTTGAGAGGTCGTGTGCCCAAAGGAAACTTTGTTGCCGTAACTCAATAGACGATGGAAAGAACCGGAACATGGCGATAAGAATTGGAAATTGCAGCAGCATGGGCACACAACCAGCCATTGGATTAACGCCAGCCTTTTTGTAAAGTGCCATGGTAGCCTGTTGCTTTTTCATAGCATCCTCGGCTTTCGGGTATTTTTGAGCTAATTCGTCCACCTCGGGTTTCAGCACCCGCATTTTTGCCGAGGAAGTATAGGTTTTGTAAGCGATTGGGAAAAGGACAATTTTAAGCAGGATAGTTAAAATCAGGATTACAATTCCATAGTTCCATCCGTAACCACCCAACCAGTCGAATACCGGAATTACCGCATAAATGTTGATCCAGGCCATGAGGAAAAAACTCCATCCCAGGTAAATCTGTCGTTCAAGGTCGAGGTGGAATTTCTTAAGGATGCTGTATTTGTTTGGCCCAAAATACATTTTCATGGCAACGCTTTCGTTCTCCAGCTTATCAACCGGAACGGCAATCATTGCTGAAACCGATTTGTTGTAATGGCTGTTTGTGTTGCCAGGATCGGTAAATGTTTTTATTTCAGCATTGTTAAAAGCCTCATTTCCAATAATTGTAGCCAGAAAGAACTGAGTTTTGAAAGAAATCCATTTTACCGGAGTGACCAGTTTTTCTTCGCCATCTTTGGTTTCTTTCAGGTAATCCACTTCATCCTTGTCGTATTTGTAAAAAACGGTAGATTCGTTCCGTTCGTTCTGAACATTTTTTTCCTGGCGGCGCAGGTCAGCTTCCCAGGCAAGATCAAGAAAACTGGTTCCCGGATCAAACACATCGTTCATTCCCACCAGGTTGAGTGTGTAACCGGTTATGTATTTATTCCCGTAAAGGGTGTAAACGTACTCTATGTATTTATTGGGATTAAAATTGGTAGAATCGAGGTCGGTGTAAAGCCGCATGGCAAACGAAACCGAGTCGTTTCCTGCTACATAAATGGAATCTTTGCCCTGCCAGTTCTGGTTATGATAACCGGGCTGAAAATACAGATCGTTGGTGCTGATAATGCGATTGTTGGCAAAAAAGGTATATCCGAATTTTGTATTTTCGTTGTTGAAAAGGAAAAGAGGCAAAGTATCGAAGGTCTGGTACTTTTTTAACTGCACATTCACAATTTTCCCACCTTTGGCTGAAAGCCTGATTTTTATCAATTCGTTTTCGAGGATGAAATCCTTTTTTTCACCGGTGGCAGAATTGGCGAAAACGCCTACTTTTTCCCTGAGTGCCGATTTGTCGGCAAGTTTTGGTGAATCCATCGTTTCTGACGCCTGCAACTGCTGTTGTTTTTTGGCGAAATCTGCCTGCCGGGCAGAGTCTTGTTGCCATCTTACCTGGGCAATCGAATCCTGAACACGTTGCCGCCTTTGGGTTTCCTCTTTTGAAGGCTGATTTAGAAGCGTAAATCCTACAAACAGGGCAAAAATCAGGACAAGGCCAATAATTGTATTTCTATCCATGAAAATTCGTTCGTTGTGTTTTTAATTGCGGGCGCAAAGATAGACAATTCGTTAAACTTTTTTCGATTTGAAATATTCGCCGGCGGCTTTAACGAAATGTACGAAAATGGGGTGCGGATTGGCCACGGTACTCTTGTATTCGGGATGAAACTGAACACCCACAAACCAGGGATGATCCTTCAGTTCAATGATTTCAACCAGATGACCCTGGCTGTTGATACCGGTTTGCTGCATACCAGCTTTGATAAATTCCTCGGAGTACTTGTTGTTGAATTCGTAGCGATGGCGATGCCTTTCGCCAATGGTTTCTGATTGATAAATTTCGCGGGCTTTCGAACCAGTAGAAATGTTGCATCTGTAACTTCCCAACCGCATGGTTCCACCAAGTCCTGAGATTTTCTTTTGTTCTTCCATCATATCGATAACCGGAAAAGGAGTACGGGCGTTAAATTCTGTGGAATTGGCTTTGTCGTATCCCAGTATGTTGCGTGCAAATTCAATCACAGCACATTGCATTCCAAGGCAAATTCCCAGGAAAGGAATCTTGTTTTCACGGGCAAATTTTATGGCCATGATTTTCCCTTCGATGCCTCTTGAACCAAAACCAGGTGCTACCAGAATCCCATCCAGATCTTTCAGATATTTTTCAACTCCGTTTTCTTCGATGGATTCCGAGTGAATCATTTTTACATTAACATGGCAACCATTGCTGGTTCCCGCATGAATAAAGGATTCGCTGATAGATTTGTAGGCGTCCTTGAGTTCTACATATTTTCCAACAAGGCCAATAGTAATTTCGTAACCCGGGTTTTTATAACCGTAAAGAAATTCTTCCCATTTTTTCAAATCAGGTTCACGGTCAGCAGGCAGTTGAAGTTTGCGAAGCACTTCAGTATCAAGTTTTTCATCACGCATCAATAGTGGGACATCATAAATGGTTTCTGCGTCAATGGATTCGATAACGGATGAAACTGACACATTACAAAACAGGCCAATCTTATTTTTGAGACCAGGTGTCAGGTGCTTTTCGCAGCGACAAACAATAATATCGGGCTGAACTCCCTGTTCCAGCATGGTCTTGACTGAATGTTGTGTAGGTTTTGATTTTAATTCCTGTGCAGCCGCCAGATAAGGAACCAGCGTCAGATGAATTACCAGGCAATTATGTCCCATTTCCCAGCGCATCTGTCTCACTGCTTCAATATAAGGCAAGGATTCTATGTCGCCCACTGTTCCCCCGATTTCGGTAATCACGATGTCGTACATTCCTTTGTTGCCCAACAATTTGATGCGGTATTTAATTTCGTCGGTAATATGCGGAATAACCTGAACTGTGGAGCCCAGATAGTCACCTCTGCGCTCTTTATCGATAACATCGCGGTATATCCTACCGGTTGTAATATTGTTGTCCTGTGAAGTCGGGATATTAGAGAACCTTTCGTAATGGCCCAAATCGAGATCAGTTTCGGCGCCATCTTCGGTAACATAACATTCGCCGTGTTCGTAAGGATTCAGTGTCCCGGGATCGATGTTGATGTAAGGATCAAGTTTTTGGATAGTAACCGAAAATCCTCTTGCCAGCAGCAATTTAGCCAGGGAAGCCGAAATAATTCCTTTTCCAAGGCTGGATGTAACTCCACCCGTAACGAATATGTATTTTGTGTTTGCCATTTTTCTGTAATCTGAAATTTTATGCAAAATAACTACTTTGATTTTGAATTTGGAGGTACTCTGTTATTCCTTTATAAAAAATAAATGGGCAAACCTACTGTTTGCCCTTTGTAGAAATGAAATTAAGATTAAATGAAAAACCGTAAAACTAAAAAAATGAGATTGATTTTAATAATACCGGTAGCTTTTTACCTTCCCAATATGTTTTGCAAGCCTGATTACCTGCGATGAATAGCCAAATTCGTTATCATACCATAGATAAACAATTACTGTTTTTCCGTCGGCAGAAACCTTTGTTTCGGGCATGTCGAAAATGCAGGCACAGGAATCACCAGTTCCATCAGATGAAACGAACTCGGTTGAATTGGAGTACCTGATTTGCTCGATGAGTTTGCCGGCGAGTGACGCTGCACGGAATGCATCATTCACTTTCTCCACACTTGTTTCTTTCTCAACTTCCAGTGTAAGAATAGCCAACGAGACATTTGGAGTAGGAACGCGAACGGCGTTTGAGGTAATTTTACCTGCAAGTTTGGGAATGGCTTTGGCAGCAGCGCTCCCGGCTCCTGTTTCGGTGATTACCATATTTAAAGGTGCTGACCGGCCACGACGTGATTTTTTATGGTAGTTATCGAGTAGGTTCTGGTCGTTTGTGTAAGAGTGGATGGTTTCGATATGACCTTTAATAATGCCAAAGTTATCTTCAACAACGATCAAGCCGGGTACAATGGCGTTGGTGGTACAGGACGCTGCAGAGAAGATTGTTTCGTGATCAACATTCAGGTTATGATGATTGGCACCATAAACAACATTGGGAATGTCTCCTTTTCCGGGGGCTGTGAGAAGTACTTTGCTCACACCTTTTGCCTTCAGATGCCGGTTCAGGTTATCCCTGTCGCGCCAAACACCGGTATTATCAATCACCAGCGCATCATTTATCCCGTATTGGGTGTAATCGATGTCCTCCGGATTGTTGGCGGCTATCATGTGAATGATATTTCCATTGATTACAAAACAATTGTTTTCGATGTCCTCGTTGGCTACACCATTGAAAGTTCCATGAACTGAATCTTTCCTGAACAGTGAAATACGTTTTTTGATGTCTTCGGGTTTATTGCTGCGGGTGACGATGGCTCTCAAGCGAAGTTGGGTTCCGTTTCCGGTAACCTGGATTATTTCACGGGCAAGAATACGTCCAATCCGGCCGAAACCATAAAGTACTACATACTGAACCTTGGAACTTCGCGGTGGAACTCCCAGAAAAGCTTTGAGTTTGTCACGCACAAATTCGCTTACATGGCTGTAGTTTTGCTTCTCGTCAGTCCATTCTGAATTCAAACGGCCAATATCTATTCTTGACGGTGCAATGTCCTCAGCAAGAATGGCTTTTGCAATAAGAAGCGAATCCTGAACCCGAACGGGTTTATTCAGGATGGTTGCAGCCCTCACATGTTTATTAAGCACCTTTCCGCTGCCCCTGTCGATGAGTTGGCTTCTGAGCAAAATCAATTCAACAGATTTTTCAAACCACAGCTTTGCAGCAATATTGATAAATTCTACAGCCGCTTTTTCGTCGTCGATCCAGCTTTTTAATGATTTGTCGAAATCTTCCATCGTATAAAATGTTTTTATTTGATTAATAATGAAATAATTCCAGGATAGCCTGCCGGATAGTTATAATAACCTTCCGGAGATGTGCAAATGTAAAAAAAGTTATTAAACAGGGAAATCAATTCATCGGGTGCAAAACTTTTTACCGAATCAAGAAGTAATATGGCTAACGGATAAAATCGCCCAGCTATAAACTGATTTTAAACTGAAATTTTTTCGATTGATAATGATCTGATAAAAAGGCTAATTTTGCCGCAACATTCAACATTACAAATTAGTACAATGGCGTTAATTCATTCGTTGGAAAAAAGCGGAAATTATTTGTTCAGAAATCGCGGACAAATTCCGGTATTTCTTTTCCTCTTTGCCATTCCCATCGTTTACATTACCGATATTTCGTATTTAAATGAAACCTGGACCAGCATCATACAAGTTGTTGCAGTTTCATTAAGTTTTGCAGGTTTTGTTATCCGGGCAATAACAATTGGGACAACACCTGCCGGAACTTCAGGCCGAAACACCCGTGAAGGACAGGTTGCCGATCAACTAAACACCAATGGTATTTATTCCTTGATGCGTCACCCATTGTATCTTGGGAATTATCTGATGTGGATCGGGATAGTATTTTTTACCTACAACCTGTATTTTGTCCTGATCGTATCGTTGGGTTACTGGATTTATTACGAGCGGATTATGTTTGCCGAAGAGCGTTTCCTTGAGAAAAAATTCGGTGAAATTTATCTTAACTGGTCAATGGAAGCGCCGGCATTTTTCCCGGCTTTCAGAAAATATAAAAAGTCCGATATTCCATTTTCAATCAAAAGTGTCCTGCGAAGGGAATATTCCGGTGTGCTTGCCACCGTGTTTGGATTTGCATTTATCGACAACATCAGGTACTTTTTTGAGAAACAAGCCTTTGAATTGAAAACCCCGGCCAACATTGCACTTGCTGTTACAATCGTTGTGGCGTTTATCCTCAGGTCACTGAAACATTACACCAAAATCCTAAGCGAGTCCAACCGTTCCTGAGTTTTTAGCCACCCTTGAAATCGAAATATCGTTCAAATATCGGATTAATATAAAATGATTGCGGGCATTTACCGGAAGGTAAATGCCCGCAACCGTTCTGACAAAATCCCAATTTTTGTTTACTTGCTTTATCCTCCTGAATTTATTTGTTCTTACCGCACCCTGAGACTTCGGCGTGAGACTTCGGCATGAGACTTCGGCGTGAGACTTCGGCGTGAGACTTCGGCGTGAGACTTCGGCGTGAGCTCAGTCGAACGCTCAGTCGAACGCCTGTCGAAGGGTGTCTTTTGTCTATTGTTATTTCCCCATTATCTCATATCAATTACCTCATAACCAGGATATTCAGTGGTTGAAAAGACAAAATCAGCATCTTTAACAGTGACATCAGGAGTAAATGTGGTGATGGTGTAGGTGTAAACACTTCCGCTTTGGTCGTAAATCGAGATGGCGTACAACTGCATCTTGTCTTTGTTGATGAAAAGGTTCACCTTGTCGAAATTTTTCTTTTCGATGGGTGTCAATTCCAGGGCATGAACATTCACACCATTAAGTTCGTTCACTTTAGGGATCAGTTTCGATTTGTATTTTTCGCTGTAGGTGGTAAGCATTTTTGTGGGAGAAAAAGCATTGTCACCTTCCGAAACATTGTTTACCTGCACTTCCTCGGCATCCGGAATGACCGTCCAGATGGTTTTTCCATCGCAAATCACCTTTTGCCCGGCAACATCCAGTTTGTATTTATCGCCACTCACCAAAGCTTTTCCCTCGGTCACTTCGTTGATGTTGGCTTCAGGATTCTCCATCTGGTAGGTAAAATCAAGTTTTATGGATTTGTAAGCCTTGGTTTTGGTGGTAATTTCCTGCAGGATTTTGGCAGCCTGTGCATCCTTCGATTGAGAAAATCCTACAGAAGTACAGAAAACCAGCAACAAGCTTAATGTCATCAATTTTAAAACATCCTTTTTCATACAATTCAATTATCTGTTATTATCAAAATTTCTAAAAAATTCTTCCAGTTCAATTTCGGATTTGATAAGCACTTCGCGTGCTTTGCTACCTTCGAATGGGCCGACAATTCCTGAGGCTTCCAACTGATCGATGATCCTGCCGGCACGATTGTACCCGATTTTCAGCTTGCGCTGAAGGAGCGAAGTTGATCCCTGCTGATTTGCTACCAAAATTCTTGCCGATTCTTCAAAGAGCGCATCGCGCTCGCTGGGATCGAAATCCGTGATAGGCTCAGCCTGGTCATCAGCAAATTCGGGAAGGTGGTAAGCATCGGGATAACCCCGCTGTGATCCAATAAATTCGGTCACCTTGTCGATTTCGGGAGTGTCGATAAAAGCGCATTGCAAACGGATAAGCTCGCTTCCGGTGGAAAGCAACATGTCGCCCCGACCAATAAGTTGGTCGGCGCCCGGGCTGTCGAGTATTGTGCGCGAATCGATTTTTGAAATCACCCTGAAGGCAAGCCTTGCCGGGAAGTTGGCCTTTATTGATCCTGTAATAATGTTTACCGAAGGCCGCTGTGTGGCAATTACAAGGTGAATTCCAACCGCTCTTGCAAGCTGGGCAAGCCTTGTAAGCGGAATTTCAATTTCTTTACCGGCCGTCATAATCAGATCGGCAAACTCATCGATTACCACTACGATGTAAGGCAAAAAATGATGCCCTTCGTTGGGATTGAGTTTCCGTGATAAGAATTTGGTGTTGTATTCTTTAATATTTCTAACCTGGGCATCCTTCAGCAGCTCATAGCGTGTATCCATCTCAATGCCAAGCGAATTAAGGGTTCGCACCACTTTCCGGGTATCGGTAATGATGGCTTCTTCGGCGTCGGGAAGTTTGGCCAGGTAGTGTCGTTCGATTTTTGAAAAAAGAGTGAGCTCTACTTTTTTCGGGTCAACCATAACAAATTTCAGCTCTGAAGGGTGCTTCTTGTACAGAAATGAAGCGATGATCGCGTTCAAACCAACCGATTTTCCCTGTCCTGTTGCCCCGGCCATTAAAATGTGTGGCATTTTGGTAAGATCAGCGATGTAAACCTCGTTGGCAATGGTTTTCCCCATCCCGAAAGGCAGGTCATATTTGGTATTTTGAAACTTCTCCGATGCCAGCACCGAACGCATCGAAACGATGTCAGGGTTCTGGTTGGGGACTTCAATACCCACGGTACCCTTTCCGGGAATAGGTGCAATGATGCGGATTCCAAGCGCTGAAAGGCTCAGGGCGATATCGTCTTCAAGGTTTTTGATTTTCGAAATCCTTATTCCGGGAGCAGGAACAATTTCATACAATGTAACCGTTGGGCCAATGGTGGCCTTGATTTTCTGAATCTGAATCTGGTAATGATTGAGCGTTTCGACAATACGGTTCTTGTTGTCCTCCAACTCCTCTTTTCTCACATTTATGGTGTCGCTGCCATAATTATTCAGCAGGTCAATGGTTGGAAACTTAAAATGTGGTAAATCTAATCGGGGGTCATAATCAGTTTCGAGGCCTTGCCTTTCAATGGTTGGCGACTTTTGCACCGCTTTTTCAAGTGACTTTTCGACCATTTTTTCCTGTAGATTTTCCGACATTTTGTTCACCGGTTTTTCCGCCGGATTATCGATAATTTCGATATCCTTAGTCAGGTTTTCGATACTAAAATCGACCTTATTCTGCGAAACAGGTTTTTGCTGTTTGATTGATTTTGAAACCACAGGAACCAGTTCTACCTCACCGTAAACTTTGTTTTCTTTCTCAACGGGTTTCTTTTTTGGCTGCAAAACCTTCTGTTCAGCAGGTTCGTGGTCATCAACGGCATATTCTTCAACATTGTACTTACCGCCATCTTTGGACATCCCTTTTCTTTCGGTGGCTTCAGGCTTTACGTCACTTTCATCGTCTGCTCCAGCCGTAGCTTCCTTTTCTTTTTTGAAAAAGATGAAAAATCCTGTGATAATCAAAAAGCTAATCAGTACAAAAAGGAGCAATAAACCCGTTCCGGGTCTGCCCATCAGGTTTTGCAAAAAACTATGAATGTAAATACCAAACCATCCAGGCAACAAACCTTCCATTACATCAGACGCCAGGTAAGCAAAAGTTGCTGAAAACCACAATATTCCCAGCAGTGAAATCTGAAAAACTTTCGGGAAAGAAACCGGGAATTTTGGCCACAACAGCTTTAAGCCCCCCATCAGAAATACAAAAACTAAAAACCAGGCTGACAAACCAAACGACTTTTTTATGGAAAGGTCAGATATCCATCCGCCAATTTTTCCCATGAAATTTTCAGCTTTTACCTCTCGGTTGAACATGGTGTCCCAAAAAGGACGGCTGAAAATGGTGTCGTCAGTTTTCCAGGTTTGCAGATACGAGATAAACGACAATGCCAGGAAAACTGACAGCAAAAGCAGGAACAATCCAAAAATTTGGTGCAACTTCCGGTTGGAAAAGAAATGAGTGGTTGATTTTACCGGGTTGCCAATGTGGCGCTTTTTGCGTTTCTTTGGTTTTGTTTCCTGTTTAAGCGTTTCCTGCCTGAACTGGTTTACTTTCGATGGCATTTTTTTGTCTGGATTATTAATATGCTGCAAAAGTAGCATAAAAAAATCCTCTTCTTCATCTCTGAAAAAGAGGATTTTTCGCAACAGCGATTATTATCTATTGATTAAAAATCTTCATAAGTACTTCGCGTGTAACCTGTGCGTACCCTTCGGGAACATCAAAATCCTTAGAAGGGATTTTCATCTTTTCTACCGAAAAGGCCGAAAATTTCATTTTCAAACCGTTGCCGGCTTCCATTTCATATTCCATCAGTACCGCTTTAATATCCCTGAAAAGTGCATTGCTAAAATTGACCTCCGGATTCACCACGATTTCTTCGGTAAACCAGGCAATACTTTCAACAGGCTCTGCTTCTTCCGATTCTTTTATTTTAATCAGCGCCTTGCGGCAATTGTAACCTGCAATTGTGATGGTTTCACCTGTTAAAATTACCTCTGGCTTTGGTTTCTTTTCATGGTCAGCCTGAATGGTTTCCCAAGTATCCCTGATGGCATATTTGCTCCCCATCAGATCCATGAGTGCAGTTTTAGTCCGCTCATTCAGATCGTAAATGGCGCTTTGTGTGCCAAGTTCGGTCACCAGGTCGGTTTTGATTTTATCATCACTAAAGTACATACTCATCAGTTTTGGTAACATTCCGGTTACCCCTTCTTCCATTTCATTTTTTTCGTAGGAAATTTTATAAACTATTTTTCCTTTGAAAGGTTTTCCTTTTGAAGCCTGCGAAAAAACAGGATTGAATACCAACAGCAGCGCAAGCGAAATCAGAATATTTGTCTTCATGGCAATGTCTAATGTTAGTTAACGGTTCTCAAACATTTGTTCCAACGGATTTTTCCTTCGGTGAACTTCTTGTTTTTATCCAACGAAAGCCACACAAACACGGCAGTTCCCACAATGTGGTCATTGGGTACAAATCCCCAGAAACGCGAATCAGCAGAATTGTCGCGGTTGTCGCCCATCATCCAGAAATAGTCCTGTTTGAAGGTGTATGAATTTGTTTCTGAACCATTTATCAAAATTTTCCCGTTCTTTTCCTCAAGTTTGTTGCCTTCATACACTTTGATAAGTTTGCGGTAGAGAGCAATATTTTCGGGGGTAAGGCTAACAGTTGCACCAGCTTTTGGGATGGTCAAAGGTCCAAAGTTGTCCTCGTTCCAATTGAAATGCTGCGGGTCGTGTGGAAAAATGGGAGGATAAATTTCTCCGGCTGGTCTTACTTCCAGTTCAACACTTTGAATGCGGGGATTTTTTTTCAGTTTTTCAACCATTTTGTTGGTAAGTGGAAGTATGAATTTGTTGGCGGCCAGGGCTCTTCCTTCGTTGATGCCCAAATCTTCGAGCAGTTTTTGCAGTTCAAACTGGTTAAATCCTTTTCCCTGTGTTGTAACTTCGTAATTCACCTGCATGTCGGGTGCGGTAAAGGCACTTTCACCGTTAATAAATACCTGCTTTTCCTTAATTAAAAGATTATCACCAGGCAGGGCAACACACCTTTTAATATAATTCTCGCGTTTATCGACTGGCCGGGCGGTTACATTGTATTTTTCCCATACCCAACTGCGTCCCGATCCGGGCTTGTACTGTGCCCCAAACTGGGATTTGTAACGCTCTTCGGCATCACGGACAATCTGATAGTAATCTTCATTTTGCCTTTCCAGAACAACGGTGTCACCACTGGGATAGTTGAAAACCACTGCATCGTTTCGTTCTACTTTACCCATTCCCGGAAAACGGTAATAGGGGAGTTTTATCCACTCTACATAGGATTTTGTAAAGTCAGTAAGTGGCAGTGTATGATGCACAAACGGCATAGCCAATGGTGTGTTTGGAATTTTTGGGCCATACGATACCTTACTTACAAACAAAAAGTCGCCTACAAGCAACGATTTTTCCATGGATGAAGTGGGAATAGTGTAGGCCTCAAAAATAAAAGTCCTGATGATGGTGGCAGCAACCACAGCAAAAATGATGGCATCAACCCATTCACGTGTTGCTGATTTCTTCACTTTAACCCGCTTTCCGACCGGAACAAACTTTTCATCCAGAGAAATTCCCAACCAGGGAAGGTAAACAAAAGGAAAAAGCACTGCCAGCGCCTGTTCCCACAATTCATGTTTTGTAAACGACTTTGCCGTTTCAACAATCATCAGGAAAACCATAAAAATATTGATAAAGGGAACAAAAAGCAATGCAAACCACCACCAGGATTTTCCGTTGAGTTTGTTCCATTCCCAGTAATTAACTACCGGAATTAAGCTTTTTAATGGAGGGATTCCGGCTTTTTCGAAAATCTTTAACATAAAAACCGGAAAAAAAGTAAAAATCAACATCAGCAAAATAAGTACACCCATAGTATTTTTGAATTAAGAATGTGAAACGTTGAAAACCTTTGTGACGTGCTGAATGGCTGTTAATTATTGTTAAACCTGATTGTCAAAACCTGACAGCGTGCCCAGTACATCGTCCATTGTAAACCAGCCCTTTTTCCCAATAATCCAACCAGCCGCCAGCAGAGCTCCACGGGCAAATCCATCGCGGTTTCCGGCTGAGTGTTTCAGTTGAATTTGGTCGATATCCGAAAAAAAAGTAACCATGTGGTCACCTTTTACATCTCCTTCTCTTTTCGATTCAATCCCCAAAAAATTTCTGTCGCTGGTTGTTGTGTTCACCCAGTCGGTTTTGTGTTTGTAAATTCCCAGAATATCGTTGGCAATCACTTTTGCCGTTCCGCTTGGCGCATCGAGCTTTTGCAGATGATGAACCTCCTCTATTTTCACATCGTAGTTGGGAAAGGATTTTAAAAGGTGGGCAGCATATTTATTTATCCTAAAAAAAAGATTTACACCTACGCTGAAATTTGAGGATGAGACAATTGCCGAACCTGATTCTTTGCAGGCATTTTTCAAATCAGGTTTCATTGCATCCCAATTGGTAGTACCTGTAACCACAGGGATTCCGGCATCGAAGCAGCGTTTTACATTATTTACCACTGTGCCGGGAGTTGTAAATTCAATGGCGACATCGGCTTTGCCAAGGTGCGAACCAAAAGTATCCCAATCAGCGTCTGAATCAATTCTGATCAGGATTTCATGACCCATCTCCAGTCCGATTCTTTCGACTGTTTTACCCATTTTTCCGCAACCAATCAGTGCTAATCTCATTTTAAAGTCAGGTTAAAACCGGTATCGCAATCCGATTGCCGGCACAGGTTTGTATGAAAAATATTGATCAGACATCGGCTCAAATCTCAGACTTACATCGTCGTTAATATCAAAGGAGTAAAGATTTGCATCAACACTGGCATCAACAATATTGAGCACATAAAGTAACCCTGTGATGATGAGCGAAAGTTCGAAGTTACGCCGGTAATAATTCCTGCCTTCTTCCAACAGGGCCAGGTTATAATTGTATTTCATTGCGTACTCATTGTCAAAATTCACAGTATCGTTTGTTGCCACAATGTCGTAGGCTTCCCTGAAATTGTGGTATTCAGTTCCATTGGTTTTAATGAAATAGTAAAGGACACCGAAACCGACATAAATGACGGGAATTTTCCAGTACTTTTTGTTGTAAGCTTGTCCCAGCCCAGGCAAAGCCATCGACATAAGGGTTGCTTTCTTTGCGGAATGAACCTTTGTGGAATCGGTAAGTTCAACCTTACTTTTTTCCTGGGCATGCAGTTTGCCCGGCAAAACTACAAGGGTGATAAAAAGTAAAATTATTATTGAAAACTTTTGTTTTGCTAAAAACGAAAATCCTTGATCAAACGACCGTAAACTTGTTACCGGAATATGAGGAATTTTTTTTAACCTTTTCATTATCAACAACCCTGATCACCCTTGTTTTTTGAGTACCGAAATTATTCTTTCCAGTTCCTGATCAGATTTAAAGCCGATAACAATGCTGCCTTTCCCTTTGGCATTGCGTTTAAACTCTACTTTGGCACCAAACTCTCTGCTTAGTGCAACCGGCAATTCGCGGTATCTTTCAGGAAGTTGAACTACAGTTTTTTTTGCACCTTTTTTCCTGGCTTTGTTTATGTTTTGAACTTGTTTTTCGATTTCTCTAACCGATAGGTCATTGTCGAGAATCTCTTTTAGCAGGGAAAGTTGGTCTTCCCGATTTTCGATATTGATAAAGCTGCGGGCATGTCCCTGGGTGATAAGCCCATCGCGGATTGCCACTTGTACCTCAGCAGGTAATTTAAGCAATCTCACATAATTAGCGATGGTCGAGCGCTGCTTTCCAACTTTTTTACTCAGTTCTTCTTGTGTAAGTTTACACTCCTCCATCAACCGCTGATAGCTGATCCCGATTTCGATCGCATTCAGGTCTTCGCGGTGTGTATTTTCGATCAAAGCCATTTCGAGCATCTGCTCATCGTTGGCAACCCTTATGTAGCAGGGAATCTCGGTGAGGCCTGCAATTTTAGCAGCCCTGATTCGCCGTTCACCCGAAATGATCTGGTATTTTTCGTAGCCAAGTTTTCTCACTGTTACAGGCTGAATAATCCCCTGTTCGCTAATCGATGCTGCGAGTTCAGCCAGCGCTTCCTCTTCAAATTTGTTTCTTGGCTGAAAAGGATTGGCTTCAATTTTCTCAATCTCGATCTCAGCAATAGCCCCAACAACGTAATTGCCGGAAATATCTTTGGAAGTAATATCAGTATCAGGACTTTGTAAAATGGCTTCAAGGCCTCTGCCCAATGCGCTTCGTTTAGTTTTCATTTAAATAGTCAATTTGAATTTCCTTCTGATCCATTCGGGTCATATTGTTTTTCTGAAGTATTTCACGGGCCAGGTTAAGGTAGTTGATAGCTCCGCTCGACTCAGCATCGTGAATGATGATGGTTTCTCCAAAACTTGGAGCCTCGCCTAATTTGGTATTTCGCTGAATGATGGTATCGAAAACCATTTGCTGAAAATGTGTTCTAACCTCCTCGACAACCTGCTTTGCCAGTCTGAGCCTTGTATCGTACATTGTAAGGACTATTCCTTCGATGTCGAGGTTCTGGTTAAGCCTCGTCTGTACGATTTTGATCGTATTCAGCAGCTTACCAAGCCCTTCCAGTGCAAAATATTCGCATTGAACCGGAACAATAACCGAATTGGCAGCCGTCAATGCATTAACAGTTACCAAACCCAAAGATGGCGAACAATCGATAAGAATAAAATCATAATCATCCTTTACCTTATCTGTTACCTTTTTCATCATTTTTTCGCGGCTGGGCAGGTTTATCATCTCTATTTCTGCACCCACCAGGTCGATGTGAGCAGGTAAAATGCTCAGGTTTGGTGTGGTTGTTTGCAAAATGATATTCCGTGGATCGATATCATCGATGATACATTCGTAAATACTGTTTTGAATGTTGCGGGGATCGTGCCCGAGCCCCGAAGTTGCATTGGCCTGCGGATCGGCGTCTATCAACAATGTTTTGTACTCCAGAACAGCAAAACTAGCCCCAAGATTTATTGCTGTTGTTGTTTTTCCAACTCCACCCTTCTGATTAGCAATAGCGATTACTTTACCCATGAATTTTTGTATTCCGTGCCCGGCAAAATTAAAATTTTAAATGCTGATCGTTCTACTTTTGTTAATAAAAGTAATTAATGATCTGAATATCAACAGAAAAAAAAAGCTGACACGGGGTCAGCTGATATTGTGTCCCGTTTTTTGTGTTAACTTTTGCCTTCCTCACTACTTTCATATTCTTCAAAATTGTCGGGAACCACATCTGAAACCTGATCGTATTCTTGGATTTCTCCACTATTTAAGTAGGAGGTTACACCTGTTTCAACAAATTTCATTACATCATTGAGTCCATTGGTAAACTTCTCAAAATCTTCACCATAAAGGAAAATCTTGTGTTTTTCATAAAAGAATTTACCGGATACTTCACTGAATCGCCTTTTACTCTCGGTTATGGTCAGATATTGTTCCTGGTTTCGTGTTTCCTTCACATCAAAAAAATAGGTTCTTTTACCAGCCCTCACTGCCTTTGAGTAAATTTCTTCCTTGTTTTTATTCCTGAATGAGTCTTCCATTTGTTCTGGGTTTAATTCGTTTTTCACTGCAAAAATATGTATTTATATTTTAAGGTTGATGCTGCCAGTAAAAAACAAACAAAATGTATGAATAGTCCCGGTAATAAATTGTTAGTCAGTCGCTGATTGAAATACTCTATTTTTGCGGCCATAATTTTATATTTTTACAAGTTCATAAATTTTATGTTAAGCAGAAGACATCTACGAATCAAGACATTGCAAGCGCTTTACTCTTATTTTGCTTCCAATGAAGTGGAACTTGGGGTGGGCGAAAAGAACATGTTAAGGAGTACTGAAAGGATTTTTGAGCTGGTTATTTACCAGATTTCTTTTTTAGCTGAGCTTGTAAAATTTTCCCAAAAAAGGATCGAAGAAAATAAACTTAAGTTTTTCCCAACCGAAGAAGACCTTCAGCCAAATACCAAATTCGTTGATAGTCATTTTTTCGCTAAATTTAGTCAAAACCGTGACTATTTGCGCCGTGTAAGCGCC
>Ga0172375_10005507_pt1 | contig 18228 bp, 6 predicted proteins | sample LakKiv1m_FD_114537 | JGI IMG/M metagenome (GOLD analysis project Ga0172375, IMG submission 114537) | Freshwater microbial communities from Kabuno Bay, South-Kivu, Congo - kab_092012_11.1m | ecosystem: Environmental > Aquatic > Freshwater > Lake | place: Democratic Republic of the Congo...
CATGAGCTTTAAGTGCTCTTTAAAATCGTGCATACACACAAGTTTTCTGGCTTTTGTGAAAGAAAAATCCAGTTCAAAATATTCTAATCCTTTTTTAAGGTTAAAATCGAGGGCCTGTATACTATTTGTGTATGTTTTGCCGGATATACCTCCGCCTGCGTGAGCTATGCGCCGGACTTTAAAAGGAGGTTTACCGGTCAATATTTCACTAAGGTCATCTCTTGTAAACCGAACATTCCGGTTCAGCTTCATGACCATCATGCACTTATCCCCCCTCCCGATCATCATGCAATATCCGCCCCCACCGACAGACGGGAAAATGTCATTGGCTACAGCACTCTCTTCGACAAGTATATAGTTCGTATTTTTGTTCGCGTTTTTTATCCGGTCGATCAGGTACTTTGTATCCAGCTGGTCAAATCTGAAATACGGCACGGTTTCAAAATCATCGTTAAATTCTATCAAAGCGGGAAATTTGTAGTTCCTGTCGTCTATCTTGATCTTTCCGTTCTCCCAGTCTATGAGAATATTATCCTTGAGTTTCGGGAACCTCCAGAATTCAAGAACATCGTTCCTCCATGATTCGACATTCGCCTGTATAGTATAAACGTCCGATGCCGATCTCTTATCCAATAAATTGCGCCCCAACCCTATTGATCCGTCATATCCCAGAAAAGGCAGTATGGTCGCGCCCACGTCGAGCATGGAACCCCTCTGCCGCACCTCAGCCGGCTTTAAATTTTCCGGGTCTATTATCATGAACATATTTCTACGGCCTTTTCCTCTTAACGAATCCGAGACTCTTTTGTTCATAGACAGGTGATCGCAAACAATGACAATGATCGTATCTTTCGCTATCGGCGACATCAGTATTTTTCTTACAAAAGACGTTATCAAAAGGTCGCTGCCGGCCACAGCGTTCAACATCTGGTCCGAACCGTCGCCGTAGACTATATCCTTGCTGCTTTTTGAAATATAACCTTCGGGGAAATGTGTATCCATGGTCAGCATGAACAGACAGTATTTTTCGCCGATCTCGTTCAACTTTTTTAACCTCTCAAATACTATATTGAACAGAGAATCGTCGTACAATCCCCATTCATTGAGGTATGCCCTATCTTCCAGCAATTCCGTAAGTTTGCGTCTGCCGTAGAACTCATCATAGCTATGAGACATAAAAAAACTGCGTTTGCCGGCAAAATCAAGGCTCGCCCCGCCGTAAAACAAGATCCTATACCCGTCTTCGGACAAAAGGTCGCTTAATCCGACCGCAGACTCAAGGTATCTTTTCATGCCAAAGAGTGAATTACCATCCGAAGGGCTCACAAGGGGTAAACCGCACTGGCTTGCCACAATTGAGGCCATAGTCCATCCGGTTCCTTCAATATACACAATATCTGTAAAGTAGGTGCTTTTTGATTCCAGGTCCCTCAGGCCTTTGATCAAACCCGGATAAGTACTCTGGTCGAAAAAAGTCCTCTCAAGACTTTCCGCATAAATGAATATAAGATTTTTTTGCTTTTTCTGTATTTTTTTCAGCGCTGGTTTTCGGTAATAATCGTTAAAATCGACCGCACTCGCTCTGTGTTAAAAAATCTCCGAGAGATCACGGATCGCGGGGTTGATAGCGAGCGCAGCGATCACTGTCAAATAAGCGGCCCAACCGAAATAAACAGCCTTTTTCCTGTTTTTTTCAGTGGTCTTCCGTGAAAAAGCGTATAAGAGAAGGATGAACGTAAAAACGCAGACTGCCGATATCAGGATATAGAGGCGGGTAAACCCCGAAAAATCAGCGCCTTTCAACCCGAAGGTTATGTGGTATATCACTGATTCATCTATACCATTTCCTGTGAAGTAATCGGATATACCGTAGAACAGACCAAGCACGGTTTCAATAATGACCAGAAACGCGAATATGATCCTGTTAATAATACCGTGATTATTTCCGGAAAATAAAAGAATACCGGACACCGCAAAAAATACACTCAAATAAAGATATATATTCCCGCACATTCCCGCGTTATCCTTTAAAGAGATCTTATTAATTTTTGTCCGGGCATTATCTGCCGCCAAAGAAATAGTACCTTTTTTCGCGTTATTTATCAAGAATTTAGTTGTGAGGGGATCATGTATCAGGACGTCCTGAATTAATTTTTCAGAAATTCCAGAACAAGGTTTGTATATAGTTCAGGAGCTTCGATATGTATACAATGAGCCGCACCGTCCAATACGCGGAAAACACTTCCGGAAATATGCAGAGACAACATTTCGGACTCTTCCGGAGTTATAAGTTTATCGTGTTTTCCCGCAAGCACCAAGGTTTTGGCTTTGATCCTGTTTATTTTTTCGCGCGCGTCAAATGCAGCAATAGCGCCGATCTGGCGTTTAAACCCGTCCGACGTCTGAAGATAATGATAATTCACAGAGTTTTTAATGAATGTATTTATAAATAAACTGTCGGCTAAAAGTCCAGGGGCAAAAAGCAGTTCCGTCCACCTCCTGAAGAATGCCTCGGAGTTACCCTCCCTTTTATTCTGATCGTACATATCATTAAAAAGAGTATTGTTTTTTTCGGAAGAGACAGGCGCGGTGCTTTCCAGGACTGCTTTTCCGATACGGTCAGGAAAGTCTATCGCAAGCTCCTGCGCAATATATCCGCCCATAGAATGACCGATAACATGGGCCCGTTTTATTTTTAAAAAGTCCATCAGCCCTATTACGTCGCCGGCCATATCGCCGATCGTGTACTGTTCTTCCGGATAATCGCTCCGCCCGCAGTCGCGGTTATCGAAAAGCACTACCATAAACTCGGACGACAATACTCTCACGACGTTCAACCAGCTCGAATTGTCCGAACTTAACCCGCTTATCAATAAAAGCGGTTCGCCTTTACCGTGCTGTTCGTAATACAGCGATATATTATTTAGTTTTGCTGCCGGCATATGCTAATATTTATTTGCTTACAATTTTAACGAAATTTTATCTTTTCACAGGTTACTTGACGAAAAAACACACGACTTTCTGGTCTACAACATCCGCCATGATCTTCAGGTTCTTTCCCCTCATATCAAATATCCTGATCACATGTTCATACTTTTTATATTCGGGGAATTGTTTAGACAACAGCTTGGAAGGTTTATCGAAGATATCCGGGTTCATAAGCACACCTTCGTTCTCAGGGAAAAGCGCAACGTAAAATATCCCGCCCTCTACCAGGTCCTGGAAAAAATGCGTGCCGTACGAGAGTTCCGGCATGACGTTATTGCCTGAAAAAGCTATCTCGCCCAGAACTGAAATATTGTTTATCTCCGAAAAAGATACCGGCACTCCGAGCGTAGGGGTCGTAGTCCCCCATCTGCCGGGGCCAAGGAGCATGACGCCTTCATTATTATTACCGCCTATCTGCTTATTAAGTTCTCCGACTATGCGCGCTATATCGTACCGCGCAGACTGCGTTTCAAGAGAACAATAGGCCTTAGGGTCCACATAAATTATCTTGTCAACCGTAAGATTGATGTTACCGCCGAGAAAGTTCCCGTCCGTACGGAACACTACATTACTCTCCTGAATCTTTTTAGGGATACTGACCTTAACACCCAGTCCTTTTGTCTGCATCGGGCGGCACTGCAAAAGGTTGATCTGGAACTGCCCGTTCTTCCTGAAATTTACGGTAAATTCTGTATCCACGGGATAACGGTATGCGTTTTCAAGAGTTTTCAGGATACACTGCATAGCGGCGGTAAACTTTTCATTGGCCAAAAGGTTGTCGAAAGTCACTATGCGGGATTCTTCTTCTATACCCATACCGCGCAATTCATCCGTAGCTTCCCTGTCTTCTACGGCTATCAGGTCGATATTTTTATCCGCGTTCTTGGTCAGCAGTTTTCTCGCGGGTATAGTTTCAAAAATATTATCTTTGACATTCACCACATCTACATAATGCTGTGAATATTTTCGCGCGTCTTTTATACTACCGTAAGCCTTAAGAAGCGGGTCGCCCAAGGCAACGATCCTCGCGTAATCCCCTTCCACCCGGTTAACTGCCCTTGTTCCCATCCCGAATACCAGCCTCAGCATACCGGCCTTCGCGTCCATTCCTTTTTTCCATACGAAATTATTGTATGAAATACCGACGCCTGCCGCGTCCGGATAAAAATAATCCCTGTGATATGCCCCTGATACCCTCTGAACAAGTAAAGCCATCTGCTCATCCATCTGGCTTAATCCCCGTTTCAGCCTGTAGAGGAGCGCGTCCTCGTTCATCGTGGACGAATATATCCTCCGGACCGCGTTGACGAATTTTATGTAACGTTCTTCGGGAGTCCCCTGATTGGGCAGAAAAATGCTTTCGTATTTTCCCGCAAACGCGTTGCCGTAGCCGTCTTCCAATAAACTGCTGGAACGCACGATTATGGGCGACTGTCCGAAATATTCCAGCATCTGCGTGAATTGCTCTTTTATCTCCTCAGGGAATTGCCCGCTTAACAATTTTTCCTTGAGGGATTTCGCGGCTTCGAAATATCCCTCGTTCGTCCTCTGCGCCATCCTTTCCTTCCACCACGCATTTTCAACTATATAGGTATAAAATACATCCGAACCGATATAAAAAGAATCATGCGGCTCGATCAGCTTTTCTATTTCCGGCGACGCCTCTTTACGCAGAATATTGCGGGCTATCAGCATCCCAACAGACTTGCCGCCTATAAAACCCGTGCCTATCATCCTGGACTTAATATTGATAAACTCATCCAGAGTCAGGTGCTCTTTGGCAAGCGCCAGTATCTTGTCATCCCTTGAAATAACCAGCCTTGAAAGCTGTTCGACTACGGCGGCTGTCCTTTCCGGAGGGACATTTTTTTGCTGCACCATGTCTTCTGCGTTCATAAAAAGCCTGTCCCAATAATCAAGTTTGCGTTTGGTGCTCTTGGTGCCTTTCTTAAAAACGTTGGAGAAGAGCCTCGCCGTATCGGCGCTGCTGGCTATGGGCACATACTGGTTCTTCTGCCTTATATGCGGCAAGAACATGGTCGGAGAATATCTGTTCCAGACCTTAAGAGGATGGATATAAAGATCCCCCTTATCGTGATATACGTCTATAAGGAGCTGGGTTGTATCGCGGATACGCGCCACGGTCTTGAACGAATGGCGGTTACGCATCAGCGAAAAATAGGCTATTGTGTTCAGCTCAAAAAGGTACGGACAGGTGATCTTAAAAAAATTGCCTATCATAAGGTCATTTGACCACGCGGACAGAAGATCGGACAGACAGTCAAATACGTAAAAAACCCCGTCCCCTTCTTTACTTATGATCTGATGGAGATGAGTGGAGAACGATTCGAAACCCGCTTCAGGATCAAGCGAATATACGGTAATGTCTTTTCTGTCCTCCAAAAGAGGCGCATGCCCGGCAAAACGGATATAAACCATTCTGCGTTTATCCTCAAGCGATTTTCTGACGTAGGAGCTGACAATGGTTTTATAATTGTCTATGGAATCTATCTGCCATACGACATTATCTCCCAGCTGGAGACCTGTGATAACTTTGTCTAATCCTTTATCCCCGGTACTTATCATTAGCACGCCTTTCCTTCATATTGAACAACGCCGAGTATTATACCATATGCGGGCAAATTGCGGCGGGGAATTTGATCCTTATGCCTAATTATTAGGCACGGGTTCGCGTCATATTATGATAGTTTTCGGCGGAGCGCCCGAAGAATTGGCAAACGCACAAGTTGCCTGAAAAGTAAATTCAAATACGGATCAGATGTAACCCAAACGGTAAATACTCTTGCCAGTATTTCCGGCAGCGGTTTGTATCCTTTGTATATATAATAATCGAACAGTACGTAACTTTTTTTGATGCGTCTTTTTCCGAATCCCGGCAGGTCAAGAACAGAGGTTTTTCTTTCCATTGAAAAATTAAGATTACCGGATATAAGGCCTTTTTCTTTGCATAAAGAATACAGCTCCGTGCCTTCATACGGAAAGAAAATCCCCGTGTAATGTTTATCGGGCCGGCATATCCTGTTGATCCTGACCGTTTCCTCGAAATCCGTCGGGGTTTCGCCCGGGATACCGATCATATTGAATATATTCACTTTCAGCCCGGCTTCTTTCGCGAGACGGACGAAACTTATGAATTGTTCGTTTGAATAATCCCTGCAAAGGACCTCTCTGCGGATCCTTTCACTGCCGGATTCAAGCCCGATATTAATATATTTAAATCCGGCTTTATACATTGATCTTAAGAGTCCGCCGAAATCCCCTTTGTCGGGTATGCGCAGGTTCACGTCGAACGACAGAGGCTCTTTCAGGGACGAGTTAAGCTGTTCCAGCTTTGCGCAAAGATCATTGGCCCAAGGGACATTCGCCAAGAACGATTCTACCTGAAAATATATATATCTATTCTCAGGATGATCATCCAATATATTTTTTATTTCCGCTATCACATTTTCCGGAGAACGGAACCGGACATATGCTCCGCCCGATATTTTTTTAAGGGATTTATTGCAGCAATATGCGCATTCATAAGGGCATCCCCTTCCCAAAAGCACGGATATACCAGCGCCCGATTGTTCTTCCGTCCAGTCCTTCCACATGCCCCTATCCGGAAATGGCAGGTCATCCAGCCTCTGCAAAAAATGGCGCGGGGCATTTTTTTCCACCTTATCGCCGCGCCTGATCCACAGACCCTCTATACCGGACGGAAAGCCGCTTTTCTCATATTGTGAAACCAGCTCAGCCAACGGCATCTCGCCTTCCCCTACACAAAGCGCGTCAAAACTGTCCGCCATGACATTTCCGGGATTCAGCGTGGCGTGGGAGACTCCTATTACAAGATAACGATCGGGATATTTTGCTTTAACATATTCCGCAACTGACGCAATGAAATCATATTCACTGTTCACCGCTGTAAAACAGAATATTTTAGGCGAGAACTCTTCAACATACTTGTCTATTACTGATCTGAACGCGTTCCCGAAAACTTTACTGAGAACGATCAGTTTTGTATTGTGGCCGTTTTTTTTCAGGAAAGATGAAATATAGGAAATGCCGAACTGTACCTGCGCCAGGGATCGGAGCGGCGCCTTAAAAGACTGCACATCGTCCATAGAATATACAAAAACAATATTCATATATTCCGATCTTTATAAAAATGGTATTTTTACAAACCTTAATCCCTGATATACAATGCTATATCAACTCATGATCTTTAGGTTCACCGCACTGTCCTCAGGCCAAAAGTATGCTCGTTTTTTTATTATATCATAAATAATCCGCAGCTCACAAAATACCTGTAAAACAATATTATTTTAGACGGTTTTTTTGGTTGTATTTTAAAGACGATGTCTTGTTGAAAATAAATGTCTGGATCTGCTGGGCAAAACCCCTCGCCGAACGGATGTTCCTCATTTTACAATAGAACTTACTGAGCCTGCCCATATTCACTAACGGCTTTTTATACGCAAAATTACAGCGCCTGCATAAAATATCGGAATCGGCTTCCGCCATTCCTTCCGAAACGCGTTTAAATTCTTTTCCTGCAAATAATGATCTATAATCGCTATCAAGCAGGCTGCCGATCACATGTTTAAGGCCGAAATCCATACAGCAGAGCGCCACTTCACCGTTCGGCAGAAGCACATAATTCATTAAACAACTGTCAATAGCACATTCTAATTTTCCCAATTTTCTGCGTACGGATCTCTTGGAATTATATTGGGCGTTTCCGGCCCTTGTATTCAATTCCATATAAAACGCCGTCTTTACAATAGGCTTTATCTTCGGATGGACTTCGGACAAATGTAAGTTATATTTCACAGGAAAACCGCTGTTCCGTATTATTTTTAGAGAGGAAATATAGTCGCCGTCTATATTTATCTGTTCATGCCCCGAATCTGAGGGCAGGTGAACGAATAACCTGCGTATGTTGAGACTTAAAAGCCTTTGCGCATCTCTCGGCATCATGCCGGCCAAAGTCGTATAAACGTCCACAATATGCTCTGTTTTACAGGCATATGCGATCATATCAGCACACGCCGGATTCTGCCACGGCTCCGAAAATCCCGAAAAATGTATGGGCACATCCGCGGGTATTTTGTCCGCGCATTTTTTAAAAACATCCATGTTCATCACGCATTCACGGCTTCTTTTAGCGTATGAAGAAATAATAGCATCCTGCGGGCAATACGAACACTTGTTCCGGCACCCGATAACGGTTGTCACCTGTATACTTCGGGATTCTTTGGACGGAAATAAAAAGATTTCACCCTGTCTTGCGGCGGCAGGATATTCTGTAGTCATATTTTTATTATATCACGGCAGGCGGTCGGTCTCATCCTTTATTTATAACGCTGATCATCTCGTAAAGCCGTCCGAAATCGCGGCGATTGAAATTCATGATCAGCCTTGGCAGATCCGGAAATTCATTTTCATTCAGTTCTTTTTCCGTGGGGGGAGAAATCCTGATATTTCCGTCTGTAACTATATCACTGAATTTTTCATTAAGAGTTTTAAGACAAGACAGAGAAGCGGCCTTTTTCAGTCTTAGAACAGTTGCCCCGCCAACATACCTCAGAGAATGGTATACCTTATAAAAATCCTCGATCTGTTTTATCGCGTCTTCCACTTCGGTAGCTGTGGTAAAAAAATTAAGGTCCTCGGGGTTAGCGAATCCGTTCTTCACCAATTCGGTCACTACAAACCGTTTCCATATCTTCCAGTACGTGGAACCTTTCGGTTCCATGAGCACTATAGGCCGGGGTTTTGACTTGCCCGTCTGGACAAGAGTAAGCATTTCAAAACCCTCGTCGTTTGTTCCGAATCCCCCGGGGAAAAGCACTGTTGCATCAGTTTCTTTTACGAAAGTAAGTTTTCTGATGAAAAAATATTTAAAATTTATTAGTTTATCTTTTTCGTCAAGGTATGGGTTAGGCTTCTGCTCAAAAGGCAGCCTTATATTCAGGGCAAAATCTTTTCCGCGGACTGCTCCTTTATTGCCAGCCTCCATAATACCCGGTCCGCCGCCGGTTACAACCATATATCCTTTTTGGGTAGCTATTCTCGCGAACTCTTCCGCCATTTTATATTCCGGTGAATCCTTCGCAGAGCGGGCTGACCCGAAAATTATAATTTTCTTAACGTTTCTGTAAGGGGTGAAAACTTTAAAAGAATAACGCAGTTCCTTGAGCGCATTATTTACAAGTTTCAGGTCTCCTATATCGCTGCATTCCCTTCCTAGTTTTACGATTGTTGTAAGCATTTCCCGTAAAAGCGGCTCTGTCTCTATAGAACCCTGCTTTGATGCCAATTCGTTTATAAGACCGTCTATCTTTTTTGATCCGACTTTGTAATTACGTTCTCTTGCCATATTTTCTACCGTGTGTCTCCTCCAAAGTTTTGACTCGTCCTTTTTCCTGCCCTATCCTCGTATCCTGATTATGCCCCATACGTAAGTATGGGGTATCTTGTTTATCCTCTTTATGCCCCATACTATCCTGGTTATGCCCCATACGTAAGTATGGGGTTATATCTACTATTATGCCTTCGTCAGCACCTCATCCATATACCTGCGGTATGCCTTATACATGTCATCCGTAAGAGGCATAAGCCTGTCGAGGAACTGGATATTACCGCTGAATAACGGGTCATTGTGAAGCATGCGCGCTATGAGTTCAAGCGCCTGCGCGAAAGAGAATAACCCGCGCTCATTATTATTAATCAACACAAGCGGGATATCAAGCTTATAATTCAGCCTGAGTTCCGCTATATCTTTCCCGGGGCTTGTCTTTATGACACCGATAATATCAGATATACGTATATTCGCCTGATGCCCCGCACGTAAGTGCGGGGTACCCTCCGCCTCTTCTCTCTTCGCATTTGCATGGGCAATGATCTTTTCTATTTCTCTCCCGGTCATTTTTTCGTCAAATGAAAATTCCTCTCCGTATTCCCACGCGTTGATTATCATTACGCCGATCTTCGGCGCCGCAGTTTTTATAAACGCTCCGAGCCTTTCGACCTCCGCTTCTTTCGTTTTGTCTTTCGAGAATAATATAACCTTCCCTCCGTTCAGGATATTCTTTTCGTCGAAATATTTCTTAAACGAAGGTTCCAGGTCATAAAGAATGGCGTTATCTATCAGGCTATCGGCATAAAATATCATGCATTTAGGTTCAGCCGCCTGTTCGAACGGAATAGCAGCACCTTTACTTTCCAAATTCATGCTTTTCTCGAGCTCTCTTTCGACTTCCGGAGTCAAATACGCGGGGAAAGCTTTCTCCTGTTTCTCGCTATTCAAAACACCTTCCAAAGCCTTCTGAATAATTGATGCAACACCATCAGGAACCAGCGCCAGGCCTGCCTTTAAAAGATCCGCGTTTTGCGCGGCATATTCCGCCAGTTTCGCGAGCGGTTCCGTAAGATAAACATTATTTTGTATAGTGCCGTATATCCACAAAGACATTAAAAGATCCGAGGGTATGGGCTCCATCATATTGTTTTCTCTTAAAATTTTAAGTTTTTCCAGTATACCGGCTCGTTCAAGGGACAGGCTCTGGCTTTCTTCTTCGGTCATATTCTGATTTTCCCCGGAATTTTCATAAAGCTTATATGTCACAGCCAAAAGAGATTTGAGGATACTTATTTCCGCGCTGAGTTCTTCGGGTATACCACGCACTGTAGCTATAACATCGCTTTCGTCTTTTACGGCATGACTTTCAGACACCGTCTCCGGCAGTCCGGGCTCCGTGCTCGCGACTATTTTCAGCTGGGGCAATATGTCTTCAATTCTATTTTGAGATATTGACCAGTCAACCACATACGTTCCGTTCATCGGTTTGATTTTAAGACAATGCACATCACCTGACGACCGTTCGGCATAAACAGTCATTTTATCGTCTACAAATATCCTGGAAACTGTGCCGACATTATAATTTTCTATACTACCGTTCGGCAGTAGAATATAAAAGGACCTGCCGAAATCGTTGCTCAGACAAACATCGAATCCTTTATCGGTCAACCAAAATTTGTTTTTTATAAGGGCTTTCCTCAAAGTAGTCCGGAGTATAGTGCCCTTGTCCGCAAATTCATCCGTTCCCTTTTCAAACCCGAACACCCTGATATCGCCTTGTTTAAAAACCGCGTAAAGGTTGCAGTCCTTGTCCCACAATAACAGATCCGGCCTACTACTAAAAACCAGCTTGTTGAAAATAACATCCCTCGTACCATCATTATGTTCATAATTTACCCTCAATAAGTAAGAGTCTGTTCCTGTAGCATTGACACTGGCTGCTACTAAAGTTTTTCCGTCCCGACCGGTACGCTGATCAACCAATATAAGGGATTCATAAAAATCCTTTACATTACCCTCAGACCGCAGGATAAAGTCATACGCTTTTTCAATTCCGTCCGCAAGTTTACCCGTGCCCGTATCTTCATTATCGTCCAGTATCGCGGCAGCTGCTTCCTGCGCTTCCGCAAGCGCAGCCAGAGTTTCTTTCATAGACTCAAGGTATTCTATCTGCGTATTAAGGGTTTTTACCTGGCCGCCTTGCTGTATTTTTTTTGATACGGATATGGTTGTTACACAGCCGGCGACTTTTTCCGCTATGAGCAGATCACCATCAGCGTTCACATCTATATCTGAAGGCGAAGCAAGTACTCGTACAGACGATCGAATTAACTCTGATAAGTCTTCATTATGGTCACCGTCATTATTAAAAACTTCGATATGCCTGCCGTTCCCGCACAGGACATATACGGTGCCGTTATTCCTGTCTACCGCGAGTCTGTTAGGGGATCTCCTATCCAGATAAGCCGTGATCTTTTGGGCTATTTCTACGTACGGTTTTTTATCTGCATCAAACATCGGGGATATGAACACATAACCGTCTGTGTAAAGAATATAAAGCTCGCCGTCGCCGGATACGCAAATGTCCGCCACTGCGCCGTGCCCTGGCATGGCGTTTACCTGGCCGATATATTTACCGTTAAAATCAAAGAAGGGCACGGATCCGTCCCTATTAGCCACAAACATCAGGGCCTTACGCTCAAATGTTTTAGGTTCGTAAATAGCCGCGCATATGGGTGAGATCACTTTCTTACTGCTGTTTATAAGTTCATTTACATCATCATAAGACCTTCCGCCGAAACCGTAGGCGGAAACTGTGGAATCCGTATTAACGGTCAGCATCATCAACATGCCCGCAGCTACATCAATGGCACCTTTATCTGTCTCGATTATTTCTTTTTCTAACTGCTCAACCCCTTTTTCAAGAATCGCTATCTTAGCTTTTGTTTCGCCGATCCTGATATTTATGGCGTCTGTTTCAGACTGATCTCCGGGAAGTTGTTTTGCCGATCCGCCCTGCAGAGTATCATCTTTTGAGGCTTCTGCCTCCTCGCTTTTCACAGCCGACGAAAACTGAACTAAAGGCATTACTTCCCTGTCAAATATTTCCCTGTCTACCTGCCCTCCGTATCTGACTTTCCCTATATCCGTAGCACTAGCCGGATCAAACAAGAAAGAAGCTATTTCACCTGTTTTACTTTTAATATAAAAATTGCCGCTCTGAAGCGCGTAGACCGCAACGGCTTTATTGATCGCGGGTACAGAGCCTTCATTAAAAAGGCATATCCCTGAGGAAGTTTTACCCGGTATAGATCTGTCGTCCCAACCGAAACTATGATCATTACCATAAAGAACAATATAATAAACCGGCCCGTTTGGCTGTCCGAAAGGCACGGCAATTGCCTGACCGCAATCGACTTGATAATCACGGTATTCATTGCGTGACATTGTATATGCAAGCTCGATCTTTTTGGTATCCGCAAAATTCAATTTGAAGACAAATACTTTTTCATCCGCCAGTACGTACAAGTTTCCAAATTTATCCCATTCGCAGGACACTTTGGAGAATTGGCCCGGGAGATTGGCGAACAAATATGTAGACGGATTAGAAGGCAATGAACCCTGTTTATCCTTTATTTCAATAGTAACTTTTGTGCCTGTACTATCCGTAGAAGGTTCTTTTGCCTGAATTATTCTATTTCCAAAAGCGATCGCTCCATGGTAAAAAGACATATCCTTATATTTTCTAACCAGCGGCCTTACATGAGAAATAGCTTTCAAACCGTTTGTTGGATCCTTTTTAACGGAATAAAGTTTGTCGCATGTCCACTCATCGCGCGGGCTATAAGCGTAGGGCGGCTCAGTATCAGGCGAACTGACAAGCACTTTCCCGTCTTTAAGCTCCATAAACAGGGTATTTATCCTGTTCAAATACAAAGCTACAACCGGATTTGTGAGGAGTTCGGGGTACTGCATAAATGCATCTGACAATCTGACACGCGCGGCTCCTCCCTCGAGTTTTTCGATAAGCATACCGTTCTTATCCGCGTATAGAATAAAATAAACTCCGCCGCTTTCCAGCGCTGACCCGCGCCGGACCTGTAAGTCGCGGTATTCTTTTCTTGAAATAGCTCCTATATTCTCGACTATCTTTTTTTCCGTGTCATATTTTCTGACGAAAACCTTCGGAGAATCGGAAGTCAATATATAGAGCCTGTTTTCGCCGTCCCACTCGAACTCCAGGTCCCCCGCATAGTCATCGGAAAGCCCCAGGTCCTTTTTCAGGATCGACTCCGAAGGCTCTTCGCTCGTTGACGTGCCCTTCTCAAACCTGATAAAATATGAATAACGGCTTGGATGTTGTTCAACCTGTTTAGCGGTCATTACATAGTCGCCGTTATTTTTTTCGTCCATATAGAATTCAAGATGTTCTTTCCCTCCGAAAATTTCCGGTTTTTCCTGCTGCGGTTCTTCTCTTTTTCGCAAAATCTTTTTCAAGGACCTTCTTTTGTCCGTTATTGACGGCATGTCAAAAAGGAGCCATGCTTTATAAAGCTTGGACGCGATAAGAACATCTTTTGCAACATCATTCTTTAAACTCCTAACGGCAGATATACACACCCCGCGGTAAAGCTCAAATATACTTAAATTTTCGGATTTTAAAAATTTCTTCAGAACTTCGGTGTCTTCTCTTGTAACATCAGTTTTTCCGGGATCCACGAAATCCGGAAGGCTTGCCGGGATATTATTAATAATTGCCTCGATCGAACCGATTCGGGTATCGTCCTCTATCTCACTGAGAGACATCGGGCCGGCGTTAATTTCCGATAAAAGCATTTCAAATAATCCGGATATGACATTATTTCCGGGATATTTTGCCGATAATATTTTAATATCCGAATATATCAGGTACGCATCTCTTATAGATTCCGCTGACTCATGCAGGAGAGGCTTTCTCATATCAAGGCCTTTTACGAAAACTTCTGTTTCCGCAGTTACAGCCTTCAGGAACTCTTCGTCCTCCGCATTGCACGCGATCCTATATGTATATACGCCAGTTTTTTCGGCAGCGGATTTGAGATCTTCTGTCCTTTTCATAAGATCGTCATACACTTCCACGCGTTTGATGAACGACATGGGCCATTTGATATCGGCCATATGAGTTTTAACGGCAAGTTGGACTTTTTTCATTTCAGATATATCGTGCATGCTGTATGAATCCGCTTTATCCCCCGAACCGCGTTCGATGACTAGCTTATCCAATATCTGCCATACTTCGCGCATAATATGCAAAGCGGCTACCTTCTTATTAAGTGAGAGGCTGTCCCATGAGTTTTTATACGCGGCTATCCTTTCGTATATTTCTTCTATTTTGGAAGATACGGCTATGCCTTTTGTATTTTCCTGAATAAATATAAGGGCCCTGTCCATAGCGTATTCTTTTGTATCTGGCGTCCTTAAGACAGGCAGTTTCTGAACTATTACTGATTCACCGTTAAGGAACTCATCAAGCGAAAACTGCGTTTTATCTTTAGGGTCCGTAGGTTCTGTATATGAGTCTTCTTTAAATATCCTCGCCGCAATGAATGACTTTTTTACTTCTCCGTAACGGGTCGCGACTTCTTCCGCAGTTCCCAACTGAGTAAAAAATGTGCAGAATTTTCCGAAAAGAGTTTCCTGCGCGGAAACATCCTGTGAATACATAGGCGCCGTATCCAGATCCCAGTAACTTAACATGCGCCTTAATAGGTTCTTCATAGTCCTGAAACTGGGGACCCTGTTCGGTATTCTTTTATCCAAAGGAGTTTTTTTCTTTTTTAATTGTATATCCTGTATAACACCTAAAAGCCCGTCCCATTTTTTAGCGCCGTCAGCCATAAGCACAGGGGCTCCCGAAGAATTGCGGCGGATATCACCGATCAAACGGGGATTGACGATCTCTCCGTTATTTCCTTTTATAGTCAGAAAATAATCATACACTTCCTCGTAAGGCAAAGGTTCGAAGCGCATTACCGGGTGGCGCTCTATAAATTCGTCGCTGAAAGCATAAACGTCGCTGTCTCCTTCGCCGGGAGGATTGACCGCGTGTATTATACCTGCCCTCCCGTCTCCCTCGTTCCCTATAATGGTCCCGTCCGGCGCTGCCATTATCTGGCGTTCAACGACCTCGTTAAGGACCCCGAATACTTTCGGTCTTCCCTGAGTACTTTCCTCAAGAAGCGCGGTTTTCTTCTCGCGCAATGCGGTGGCTATGGGGCCTTCCTCAAAATAGCTGACGCCTGTTTCCGTCTGCTGTTTGAAGGTAAGGTCTTCTTTTTCCGTAACACGGCTTATTTCGGTCTCCGGATAATCCGGCCCGCCCAGAAGTTCGCAGACGATGCCCGCTAAAAGGCTTTTGCCCGAAGACGGGTCACCGGTAAAAATTATGCTTTTGCCCTGCGCCCTGAATTGCAGAGCAAGATATAACTGCCTCATATTGGACAGGCTGCCCGTACCCAGCCAAAATAGAAGGGATTCGGGTAAACCGTGTTCTTTTATTTCAATTCTTGAGTCTTCATGTATCCACACACGGATATTGTCCCAATACTCGGTTTTTTTTCCGTCCACTTCCACAGGTTCGGGCTTAACAATAAGATACTCGCCGTCTATAACGAATGAATTTTCTTTTAAAATAACAGGCGGTATATTTGTCGAATCCGTAAAACCACCCTGACCCCCGCCTTGTTTCGGCCGTTCAAATTGCGTCATAATTGCGTTTTGTTTCGTCAGTCTTTCTCCGGGTTTCATGTTATCAACCCAAAAGTTGTACCATAGCATGCAGGAGCTTAAAGGCATATGTTCCCATGTCTTCGGATAAAGCATCGAATAATCTATGATATTAGCTAAAACTCTGGGTGACGGCGCTCGTTTAAGCTTCGAACCCGCTTTTGATGCAGGTTTAAAAGTCGGATCCTGCAATAGTTTTGTCCAGTTACTAAAATTATGCTCGATCAGTTTCGCCCTTTGCGCGTTGGAATAACCGGCGAATTGCAGGCGCATAGGCCATGCTATATCCACAAGTTTATTCACATCGGACATTAATTTCTTTTTCTTCTTATCCATGTCTTCTTTTGAAACACCCCTATAGTATTTCTCGAGCTTCCGCACCCCTAACTCGTATTGAAGTTTCTTTTCCGAATTCGGATCGCGCCATGTAAAAGGATAATCCGTGATACGTTCCTGCATAGCGGGGCCTACAGGCTGAGCCTGCGCAACGCCTTCGCGCATAGTATTTGCCGTCCCTATAATACGCGCCCGGGGATGATTCGGGATCATAACGCGCTTTTTCCTGCCGTTCACTTTTATAAAGCGCGGATGCTTTTTGTTGGCAACGGAACTTTTCGGGATATTAAGCGTGCCGGGGTTAACTTTATTTATCTCGTCTATGATCACCCATCCCCCGTTTTGCAGCACCTGATTTACGGCGCTGTATAAATACGAAGACGTAAGTTTTTCCTCGACTCCTATCGTCTGATACGCGATCAATTCCTCAGGCTGGACGTCCATATTGCCTGATATATAAAAAACCTCTTCGTTCATAAGATGCGCTGCCGCGCGTACGAGTTCGTCTTTGCCTAAGCCGGTTTCTCCGATAAGTCTTACGATCTTACCTTCCCAGTCCTCATGTTTTGTAAAGCTTTCCATTTTAAGGTCGCAGATGATCCTGGCCGGGGCTTCTGAGGGATCCAGTTTGCAGACAAGAGAACGCTTCGCGTCCTGGTCGAACACTATATATTCATTGTCTTCGGAACTGTATTCTACTATTGTGTGCTCCCCGAAACCGTTGTATGAACCTATGACCGGGGTCCATGTATCCGGACCGCTCTTTATATAAAGATTACTGCCTATACTGTCGAGCCGCCATGTAACCCCGTCCGCCTCAAATACCTTATAACCGCCTTCTGTCCTGCCTTCCGGTAAACCCGCTTTAATTCCGAATTTTTTCTTTTCTGTCCACTGCTCTTTTTGGGATATTTCTTCATCATCCCTTTCAAATTCGCGTTCCATCAGCACAAACTCTTTGTTGCGGGCATCGGATGCACGCAGATAATATTTTCCGTCACCCGAATAAGAAGTATATTCTGTCCCCGGCTTGTCGTGCAGTAAAGTTATCATATCGAGTATGATCTTTTCGTTGTCGTCGTCGTCAATAGTTACAGTAGGCGGCACATACGCGCCGCCTGCGCCCCTCTGCCAGCGATATTCGTGGACAGCGCCTTTCATATCTGTCCTCTTGAAAACCAGATAATCCCTGCCGTTTATCTCCTGATAAAAGAAATTCCTATAACCCGTAGGACGCAGTTCCGGGCTTTTTTCTCCGCTGCTCTTAATTTTGAATACAACTCCTGCAGCTGCTCTAAGTATTTCGTTTAAAATCGGGTAACCCGTAACCGCAAGCAAAACAGACGCCATGCGCGAGATTATCATCTGCCATGAAATATCAGCGCTCGGCGGCGTAAGACACTCGGCGAAACATGCCCCGGCTTTTAACGGCAGGTCAGAAAGATCGTCTTTATCGGAAATGACCGCTCTCTTCCCGAACACATTACGTATATTCGTCTTGGATAAATTGTCTCCTACGCTGAACCCGAAAACATCAACCTTTTTGTCTTTCCCCGCGTACTTAACGGCTTTCCCCACGTTGGCCTTGTTATAGCCGTCTCCGTCGCCGACAAAAAACAATATCCTTCTTGCCTCTTCCTCACTGCCCATGGGCGTTTCTTTGTTCTTAAGACGCGTAACAAAATTGCCCAATGCGTCGGCTTCGCGCGTTCCGCCGCCTGCTTTGAGGCTTTTTACCGCGTCATATATAAGCCTGCGTTTTCTGTTCTCGC
>Ga0172375_10005509_pt1 | contig 18225 bp, 18 predicted proteins | sample LakKiv1m_FD_114537 | JGI IMG/M metagenome (GOLD analysis project Ga0172375, IMG submission 114537) | Freshwater microbial communities from Kabuno Bay, South-Kivu, Congo - kab_092012_11.1m | ecosystem: Environmental > Aquatic > Freshwater > Lake | place: Democratic Republic of the Congo...
GCCACGGCGCCCGCAGTACCCACCAGCAAGCCGATGACGTTGCTTTCCGCACTGTTGCCGCCGCGCGACGCACCCGCTACCGCACCGGTCACACCACCCACCGCGGCGCCAATGCCACTCTGGCTGCCATCGACCGTGACCGATCGCACCGACAGCACCACGCCGTCTTCGACGCGGGCCAGGCGCTGCGCGTCGCCACGCTGAACCACGTCCGGGCTGCTGGTGGAACACGCGCTCAAGGTCGCCGCCAAAGCCAATGCCGCCAATGATGTCCATCGTTTCATCTCAACCTCCTGAAGTAATTTCCGAATTGTCGGGCAGGCCGGTAAAGCGTGTGTGAAGCAAGTCGGTTAACCCGAATTGGACCAATAGTTCGCGCAGGCGTTCAGCGGCGGCGCGCTGCGATTTCCCGGTGTAACGCGCCAGAATCAGCTCGTTCTTCAGGCTGTGTTCCCAGCCCACCAGTTCCGTCACCGTCACCTGGTAGCCACACGCCTGCAGGTACAGGCAACGCAAGACATTGGTCAGTTGACTGCCCAACTCGCGCGTGTGCAGCGGATGACGCCACAATTCTGATAGCGCACTGCGCTTGAGCGACAGCGCCTTGTGCCGATTCAGCACCCGTGCCACCTCTGCCTGGCAACACGGCACCAGCACCATGAAGCGGGCGTGTTTGTGCAGTCCGAACGCGATCGCGTCGTCGGTGGCGGTGTCGCAGGCGTGCAACGCCGTCACGATGTCGATACGGTCGGGCAACTGATCTGACGTCGCCGACTGAGCCACCGTCAGCGGCAGGAACGCCATCCGTTCAAAGCCCAGACGGCGCGCAAGTTGAGCAGAGCGCTGCACCAGTTCGGCACGCGTTTCAATGCCGTAGATGCGCCCGCTATCACGCTGCTTGAAAAATAGGTCGTACAGAATGAAGCCCAGATACGACTTTCCCGCGCCATGGTCGGCCAGCGTGATGTCCGCAGAGCCATCCAGCTCCACCAGCAGTTTCTCGATGAACTGGTAGAGATGATCCACCTGCTTGAGCTTGCGGCGTGAATCCTGGTTCAGCCGCCCGTCACGCGTCAGGATGTGCAGCTCCTTGAGCAACTCGATCGACTGCCCCGGACGAAGTTCATCCGTCAAGGACGCTGAGGGCGGGGGAACCGTTTTTCGATGCATGGGCGGATGATGCCATGGTCAGGGTGTCAGCAGACGCTGCCCCGTCAAGCGTTCGTGCTCTCGCATTGCAAAGCGGTCAGTCATGCCGGCGATGTAGTCGGCCACTACCCGGGCCGCTGTCGCAGGTACAGATTGACCCTGACTGCTGGCGCGCGGTTGAAATCGCGTCGGCATCTCGTTGGGTCGCTTTATGTACATGTCAAAAAGCTCGCGAACCACCTGCCGCGCCTGATCGTTGCTCCGGGTCACCTTCGGATGACGGTAGAGGTGCCGAAATAAAAACGCCTTCAAGGTCTTGGAGCGCTCGCGCATCTCAGCACCAAACTGCACCAGGGGTGGCGAGCGTCGCACAGCACTCACATCAGCCGGGTGCGCCTGCACCAACGCTCGCCCGGTGGCTGCGATCACATCATGAACTTGGGCACTGAGCATGCGACGGATGGACTCATACAGCAGTCGCCGCTGTGACTGCGATTGCACAAGCTGTGGAAACTCTTTCAGAACCTGCCGCCGGTAGTCGTCAAACAAGGGCACATCGTGCAACTGCTCCAAGGTGATCAGACCAGATCGAACGCCATCGTCCACGTCATGCGCGTTGTAGGCGACCTCGTCGGCCAGGTTGCACAGTTGCGCTTCCAGGGTGGGTTGCAAACCGTCCAGAAACCGCTGACCCACACCGCCAGGCTCCGCGGACACCAAGGCGCGTGCGTTTGCGATGGAGCAGTGTTTGAGGATGCCTTCGCGCGTTTCAAAGGTCAGGTTCAGTCCGTCGTAGTCCGGGTAACGCAGTTCCAGCCAATCGACCACACGCAGGCTCTGCAGGTTGTGCTCAAACCCGCCATAGTTGGACATGCAGGCGTTGAGCGCGTCCTGCCCGGCGTGACCAAACGGCGTGTGCCCCAGGTCGTGCGCCAACGCAATCGCTTCGACCAGATCCTCATTGAGGGCCAGTGACCGCGCAATCGACCGCCCCAATTGCGCCACTTCCAGCGAATGCGTCAGCCGGGTGCGAAACAGGTCACCTTCGTGGTTCAAAAAGACCTGGGTTTTGTAGACCAGTCGCCGAAACGCGGTGCAGTGCACAATGCGGTCACGGTCGCGCTGATAGTCGGATCGCGTGGGTTCAGGCGCCAGCGCGTGGCGCCGTCCCCGGCTCCGGTCCGGATTGCAGGCGTAACAGGCCAGCGTCATGAGCTAGTGATAAAAATAACCTGTAGCCCTTATGAAATCATCATTTTGAGCTATCTTTTTCATATCATTTTTGAGTGAGCGCGTCGATCACCTGTCGGACTGCGTCAACTGGTGCCGGTCGGACGACCGCGTGGCCAGGCTGGGTAATCAGCACAAACTTGATTTCGCCAGCCTCGGCTTTCTTGTCCAGCCCCATCAATGCCAGATATCGCCCCGCGTTGTCCACCGTACTCAGTACCGGTGCGCGCACCGGCAATCCCGCCCTCACGATCAGTCTGGTCAAACGATCGACGAACGGCGCGTCCACCAAACCCAGACGCTGAGACAACTGCGCCGCCATGACCATGCCACAACCGACGGCTTCACCATGCAGCCAGACGCCAAAACCCAGGCCCGCCTCAATCGCATGTCCAAACGTGTGGCCAAAGTTCAATATAGCGCGCAGCCCTGATTCGCGTTCGTCCTGCCCCACCACCCAGGCCTTGATCTCGCAACTGCGTCGCACCACATGCGCCAGCGCAGCTCCATTGCCCGCCATCACAGCATCCAGATTGAGTTCAAGCCAACTGAAAAAATCCATGTCGGCGATCGGACCATACTTGATGACCTCGGCCAGACCCGCCGACCACTCGCGTTGTGGCAAAGTCTTGAGGGTGTCCAGATCACACACTACCTTGAGCGGCTGGTAAAACGCGCCGATCATGTTTTTTCCAAGCGGGTGGTTGATGGCCGTTTTGCCCCCAACGGAAGAGTCAACCTGTGCCAGCAGCGTCGTGGGCACCTGCACAAACGCAACCCCCCGCATGTAACATGCAGCAGCAAAACCCGTCATGTCACCTACCACACCACCGCCGAGCGCGAACAGCACGGTTTTTCGATCACCAGCGTGGGTCAGCAACGCATCAAAAATCAAATTCAGGCTGTCCCAGGATTTATAGGCTTCCCCATCTGGCAACGTTACGACGTGAACCTGGCCATAGTGGGTCTGCAACGCCTTACGCAGGCGCTCACCATACAGGGGACCGACGGTGGTGTTGGTCACGATCAGCGCCAACCTGGCCTTGGGCAAAGGCGCGTAACTCAGTGGGTTGTCGAACAGCGCACCCCGAATCGCGATAGGATAGCTGCGATCAGCAAGATCGATCAGAACGGTTTGCAGGTCGGACGTCGTCATGCCTGCGAGTTTAGAGGCAATGTCCGTGAGCTCAACGACGGCAATTCAACGTCCCTCAGGCCCAACTGTTCAATGATGCCGCGAACCAGCGCCGATACCGACGGACGCCCCGTATCGACACAGACGTGCGCCACCTCCTGATACAAAGGATGGCGTTGTGCAAACAACTCACGCAGACGCCCCAGCGGGTCAGCAACCTGCAGCAAAGGTCGTTGCGTGTCATGGCGCAAACGGCGAAACAGCTCTTCGGGCGATGACCTCAGGTACACAACCCGCGTCTGCTTGCGCAGGCAAGCCCGGTTTTCAGCTCGCAATACCGCCCCACCACCGGTGGCGAGCACGCCCTGAGGCTGATGTGTCAAGGCCGCGATGACGTCCGCTTCTATATCGCGAAACCGCGCCTCGCCCTCACGCTCAAAAAACTCTCGAATCGTACAACCCAGGGCTATTTCGATTTCGCGGTCGGTATCCACAAATGGAAGCCGCAACCGCCGCGCCAACTGTCTACCCACCGTAGACTTGCCGGACCCCGGCAGGCCCACCAGACTGATCCTCAGGGCAGAGAGCGCGCTCGCGTCCGCCAACGCCACCAACCTCTTAGCTCAGCGCGCCAGTTTGTCGGTCAGCACCTTGGGGGTGATGAAGACCAGCATTTCGCGCTTTTCGGACGATCGAGCAGTTCGCTTGAACAGGTTGCCAACACCTGGCAAATCACCCAACACCGGCACTTTGTCGACGGTATCAACCTGGTCTTCGGTAAAGATGCCCCCCACCACCACGGTACCACCGTTCTCAACCAGAACCTGCGTCTTGATATGTTTGGTATCGATCGCATAACCTGCTGACGTATTGATACCCCGTGTGTCCTTGTTGACGTCAAGTTCCAGAATAATGCCACCCTCCGGCGTAATTTGCGGGGTAACTTCCAGTTTCAGGCTGGCTTTGCGAAACGCAATCGAGGTTGCCCCACTGCTGGAGGCCACTTGGTAAGGGAACTCGGTGCCTTGTTCAATCAACGCCTTGATCTGATCTGCCGTGATCACGCGAGGGCTGGATATCACCTTACCCTTGCCATCGGCTTCCAACGCAGAGATTTCCAGGTTCAGGAACCGGCTCGCAGCCGCATTGAAGATTGAAAACGCGACACTGGCACCACCAGCGACCGGAAAATTGACAAAACTCCCGGAGGTCGTGCCAGCCGCCCCGTCAGAATACGATGAACCGACCGAAACGCCGCCCGCGTTGCCGTCAGGATTACCGGCGCCACCGCCCAAACGTACACCTAGTGACTTACCAAACGTGTCGGACGCCTCAACAATTCGCGCTTCGATCATCACCTGACGTACCGGAATATCCAGCTTGGAAATCAACTGCTGCACTTGCTCAAGTTTGGCCGCCGTGTCCGTCACAAACAACTGGTTGGTGCGGGGCTCCGAAATCACGCTTCCACGCGGGCTCAACAAACGTGACGAATTACCCGCGCCACCTCCACTGCCACTGGCGGTCAATTGCGCCGCCACCTCGACCGCCTTGGTGTAATTCATCTGGAACGACTGGGTGCGCAAAGGCTCCAGCCCTTGCAATGCTGCGGCAGATTCGAGGTCAAGCTTTTCTTTGGCCGCAATTTCATCCTTGGGTGCAATCCACAGCACATTGCCGGACTTGCGCATACCCAGACCCTTGGATTGCAAGATGATGTCCAGCGCCTGATCCCACGGCACATCCTGCAAGCGCAAGGTGATGGAACCGTTAACCGAATCAGATGTGATCACATTGAAGTTGGTGAAATCAGCAATCACTTGCAGCAGTGAGCGAACCTCAATGTTCTGAAAATTCAATGACAACTTCTGACCACTGAATGACTGCCCCTGAGACGTTTTGGTGGCGTCGACCCTGACAGATTTGACCTCGACCACAAATTGAGAGTCGCTCTGATATGCGGAATGCACCCACTGACCTTGAGGTTCGATCACCACGCGCACCCGGTCACCACTTTGAAAAGCGGTGATGGCTTTGACGGGCGTACCAAAATCGGTCACATCCAAGCGGCGGCGCATACCCTCGGGCAAGGTTGATTTCATGAACTCGACCACCAAGGTCTGCCCCTGCTGACGGATGTCCACGCCCACTTGGTCGTTGGGGAGGCCCACCACCACCCGCCCGGTGGCATCCTCACCTCGGCGGAAATCAAGATCGCGCAGCGGCATGGCGTCACGACTGTGATTCTCTGCAAACACCTGCGCGGTCGCCGCCGGTGCCGCTCCAGGCACCGCATCGAGCAGCACCAGCAACGACTTACCCTGGATTTGCGTCCTGTAGGCGACGTGCTGTTTCAGATTCAGTACCACCCGTGTGCGTGTACCAGCTTGCACCACACTGACCGATCGCAAGTTGCCCTGGTTGACCTCCACATTGGAACGACCCATGGCGCTGATCACCTGAGGAAAATCCAGCGCAATGCGCGCCGGGGACTGAATCGAAAAACCGGCAGGCGCACTGGTCAGCGGCTCTGACAAGTCAATCTTGACCACCTCAACGCCAGCCTGCAATGATCCAGTGACCGATTCGATCGCCACCTGCGCCTGCGCCGTGACGCTGACCAACCACAGACCAAGCCACAGCATGCGACTGCAGAATCGATCCAACCGGGAATTGTTCTGATATTTCATTTCAACCTCTCTTGCAACTGCAGCGTCGTCATCCGTTCTACCCATTCACCCGTCGCGTCCTGCACGATTTCGCGCAGAGCGAGTTCGGTCTCGGCAATCTTGGTCACTCGACCGTAGTTTTGCCCCAGATGCTCGCCAGGGCGAACCTGGTACAACAACTTACCCACCGTCACCAACGCCACGGGCTGCCCATCACGAACCAAACTACCGACCATGGCAATGGAATCCAGCGGAAACTCCTCCAAGGGTTCTTTGCGACGCGCCAGCTCGGGCGCCAGCAAAGCGCCACTCAAGGACGCCTGAACACTGTCCTTCTTGAGAGCCATCGCCAGCTTTTTCAGGCTAAACGGGTCCAGTTCCGTCACCTGACTGTAATTTTCCGGTTTGAACTGCTTGGGCTCAGCCAGTGGCTTCACTTTTGGAAAGGTCTGATTTTTTTGCTGTTCCATCCATTGCTGCACGTCATCCGTGGACGACGACGAACACGCCGTCAGAGCCAATGCAACGGCCAGAGCCATGAACGATGAGTTCATCGCTTTCATTTTTTCGCCCCTTTGACGCTCACTTTGCGCTGAGCGCTGACTTCCTCCGCATCCAGGTAGCGGAAGGTTTTGGCGGTCGCATCCATCGCCAAAATTCCATCCTTGCCCGGTACGATCGTCATATTGTTGATGGTCACAATCCGCGACAGGTTGGCGATATCGGCCGCAAATGAACCTAGGTCATGATAGCGCCCCGTCACACGCACAGCGATCGGCAACTCCGCGTAGTAGTCACGCACAGCCACCTGCCCCGGACGAAACAGGTCAAACTGAAGACTACGCCCGACACCGGCCTGATTGATATCGGACAACAGCGCGTCCATTTCAGCTTTGCTGGGCAATTGCTTTTCCAGTTGAGTCACGTACTGTTGCACTTGCTCGCGCTGTTTTTTGAGCGCCTGCAAATTCACCGCTTTTCCCAGCTTGACCTTGAACTCATCACGCAACTGAACCTCTTGCGCCTGCTCTCTGGTCAGTTCATCCATGGCATCGCTCAACCAGACGAACCATAGTGCCACAACAACGACCGATGCGACCAGCAAGAACAGGCCGTAGCGGGGATAAGCGGGCCAGCTTGAAGGATCTTTGGTGTCAAGATTTCGGAACTGGTCTGCAACACCCTGAGACCAGGCGTTGACATCAAACGGCATTGAGAATGACTTTGCCATGACTTATGCACCTACTTTGCCACTGCGGCGGCGGAAGCAGTCAGCGCCGGTTTTATTGCACCAGCCACCGCCATCTTTCCAGCCTCACTGGCACGCACCAGTTTGACACGCACAGTGAAGTTGGACACCCTGCGCTGGTCGCGAGCCGCCAACGTTACCGTTCCCGCGACGATCTCGACCAACTCCGGCCGCGTGAACCAAGCCGAACCTCCCCCCAAGTTGCGCAATAACTCAGATACACGTTCATTGGACTGAGCCACTCCCCGCAGGGTGACCACTTGCCCGACCTGCGCCATATTGTTGACGTACACCCCCTCAGGCAATTGGGTGACCAATTCGGTCAGCAGGTGCACCGGCATGTTTCGGTCGGCCTGCAAGTCCTCCACAGCCTGTTGACGCGCTTTCAATGCGGCGATTTCAGCTTCCAACCCGGCAATATCCTTGATCTGCGCATCAAAACGCTTGATCTCACTGGTCAAAATCTGGTTGCGGACTTGTTGATCTGTTGTGAGGCTGTGAATCCACAAAAATGCGAACCCAGCCAGCAACCCACCCACCAACGCGGACAGGGCCAAAAAAACATTGAAGACATCTTTGCGCTGCTTGCGCGCAATTTCCCGGTGGGGAAGCAGGTTGATCAGAATCACTTCATGAACCTCCGCAGCGCAAGTCCGCATGAAGTAAGGTAGCTTGGCGCATCACGCATGACCCTGTCCACATTGACATTCGGCGCCACTTCCATGCCCTCGAACGGATTGACAAGCGAGCACGCAAACCCTGTTTGCCGCGTCACCGCAGTCGTCAGGCCCGGCAACACGGCAGACCCCCCCGCCAACATCACCACGTCCACCTTATTGAACGTCGTGCTGGTAAAAAAGAATTGCAACGCCCGGCTCAGCTCTTGTACAAGGCTCTCAAGAAACGGTTGCAATACCATCACCGGATAATCTTCAGGGAGCTCGCCGTCGCGCTTCTTGGCTTCAGCTTCTTCCTGGGAAAATCCGTACTGTCGCACGATCATCTGAGTCAACTGGGCGCCACCAAAGGCTTGATCCCGATCGTAAAGCAGTTCGTCGTCACGCAAGACCTGCATGCTGGTGGTCAGCGCGCCCACCTCAAACAACGCCACGATACTGCCAGTGCCACGATTGGGCAAATTGGCAATCAGTCGACTGGTCGCCAAACGCGACGCGTATGACTCCACATCGACAATGACCGGCTTCAATCCTGCCGCTTCGGCCAGACCCTGAATATCCTGAACTTTTTCACGGCGCGACGCGGCAATCAACACCTCAACGTCGCCAGAACCATTCGTCGCCGGACCGACCACACAAAAATCGAGACTCACCTCATCAAGCGGAAATGGAATGTACTGACTGGCCTCCGACTCCACTTGTTGCTCAAGTTCCTGATCGGTCAACCCCCCCGGCAACACAATCTTCTTGGTGATGACAGACGAGGGCGGCAACGCCATGGCGACGTTCCTGGTCTTGGTACCGCTCTTTTTGACCAGACGACGCACCGCGTCAGCGACTTCGTCGAACTTTTCAATCGTGCCGTCGGTAATCCACCCCCGCTCCAGCGGCAAAATGGCACAGCTCTCAAGGACAAAGCGCCCAGCCTTGTCTTGCCCCAATTCGACCAGCTTGACGCCGGACGAACTGAAGTCCAGTCCGAACATCGGCGCCGATTGACGACTGAATAACGCGCCCAGAGAAAGCAAGATGGTCCCCTAAAGATGTCTCAAAACCCGATTTGTCTTGAGAATTCACTTCAATGCTATCAGCAAGATAGTTGTTTAGCAAAGATTTATTGACTTATTTTCGCTTCGAGACGTTGCCAAAATGTAAACGATCTTCGCCTCCGTCGGCATTTTTTGTCGCTTGTGAGTACCTCGTGGCGCCATCGCCGCCGACTCAATGAGATACTCGCGGCCGCCAATGGAACTGGATCCTTGGCGCAAACTGCGCAGCATGCTCCCCTGAAATGACCGACCCCCTCTTGAAGCCTGCACCCGAGCCATTGCACTGGGCCATCAAGTTGCCGCTGCTGGCGCTGGGCTTGGTCACGGCTGCGTTGATCGGCTTGGCGCTGCTCGTCGGACTGGCGATGGCAGTGGCCTATCCCAACCTGCCGGATGTTTCTGCGCTGTCTGACTACCGGCCCAAATTGCCGCTGCGTATTTTTTCGGCCGAAGGGGTATTGATCGGTGAGTTTGGCGAGGAGCGTCGCCACCTCACCCCGATCGCCGACATACCGGTGGTGATGAAGCAGGCAGTACTGGCCATCGAAGATGCGCGTTTTTATCAGCATGGCGGCGTGGACTACATCGGTATGGCGCGCGCCGCACTGGCCAACCTGGGGCGCATCAAAAGCCAGGGCGCATCTACTATCACCATGCAAGTGGCACGCAATGTTTATCTCTCAAATGAGAAAACTTACACCCGAAAAATATACGAGATCCTGCTGACCTTCAAGCTCGAGCATCTGCTCAGCAAAGACCAGATCTTAGAAATCTACATGAACCATATTTTCCTGGGCAACCGGGCGTACGGTTTTGCGGCCGCTTCCGAGGCTTATTTTGGTAAACCGTTGCAGCAACTGTCCATTGCCGAGGCTGCCATGCTGGCCGGATTGCCCAAAGCGCCATCCGCATATAACCCGATCAACAACCCCAAGCGCGCGCGTACCCGCCAGCTCTACATCATTGAACGGATGCTGGAAAACGGCTTCATTACCGCACCCCAGGCGCAAGCAGCAAAACAAGAAACGTTACAAATTCGGTCCGGCGCGAGCGGCAGCACGCTGCACGCCGAATACCTGGCGGAGACTGTCCGCCAGTTGATCTACGCACAGTACGGCGACACCACCTACACCCGTGGTCTGAACGTGTACACCACACTGCGAGCGGCCGACCAAGCCGCCGCCTACGAGGCACTTCGCAACGGCATCATGACGTATGAACGTCGTCAGGTCTACCGAGGTCCGGAGAAATTCCTGAGTTTGCCCGGGGAACAGGCGGCCATCGACGACGTGATTGACGAAGCGCTGCAAGAGCACTCCGACAACGGCAACATCCTATCGGCGGTGGTGATGGAGGTCTCGCCCAAGTTGATCCGCGCCGTCCGTCAAAGCGGTGATGTGATCGAGATCACTGGCACGGGTCTGCAACCGGTAACCTCCGGTTTGTCCGACAAAGCACCCGCCAACATCAGGATTCGCCGTGGAGCGATCATTCGTGTGGTGCAAACGCCCAAAGGCAAGTGGGAAGCAACCCAACTGCCCGAAGTGGAAGGTGCATTTGTCGCCATCGACCCGGTGACCGGGGCTGTTCGCGCCATGGTCGGCGGTTTTGATTTTGAAAAAAACAAGTTCAACCATGTCACGCAAGCCTGGCGTCAACCGGGCTCCAGCTTCAAGCCCTTCATTTACTCTGCTGCGCTTGAATACGGCATTACCACCGCCACCATCGTCAACGATGGCCCACTTTTTTTTGATGCCGGCGTGACGGGTGGTCAGCCCTGGGAACCCAAGAACTACGACGGCAAGTTTGAGGGACCGATGCCAGTTCGCCGTGCGCTGGCCAAGTCCAAGAACATGGTGTCGATCCGCATCCTGCAGGTGGTAGGCGCCCAGAATGCGCAAGACTGGGTGTCGCGCTTCGGTTTTGATGCGGACAAACACCCACCCTACCTCACGATGGCACTTGGTGCTGGATCGGTCACTCCGATGCAGATGGCCACCGCTTATTCGGTATTTGCCAACGGCGGCTACCGCGTCAGTCCATGGATCATCAGCAAGGTGACCGACCAGCGTGGCCAGGTGTTGACCCAGGTGCAACCCCCAGGGTTGGACGAATCCATGCGCGTGATCGAACCCCGCAACGCCTTCATCATGAGCAGCCTGCTCCAGGAGGTCACGCGCACCGGTACAGCCGCCTCGGCACAGGCGACATTGAAGCGCCCTGATCTGTATGGCAAGACAGGCACCACCAACGACTCAATGGACGCCTGGTTTGCAGGCTTCCAGCCCACCCTGACCGCCATCACATGGATCGGCTACGACACACCGCGCAAATTGGGCAGTCGCGAGACCGGGGGAGGACTGAGCTTGCCGGTATGGATTCAGTTCATGGCCAAGGCGCTAGAACAGGTACCGGTGTCCGACCTACCTGTACCCGAAGGGGTGGTCAATCAGTCCGGAGAATGGTTCTACGAAGAGTTCGCGGGTGGTGCCGGAATTACCACGCTCGGAGTAGAAAGCGAACACGGCACACCCCAGGTCATTCCAATTCCCTATGACGAAGAGAAAAAGAAAATCTTTGAGCTGTTCAGGAATTGACCGGGCCAAACGCCACGACCTGCCCCGACTGTTCGCTGGCGTAGCGTGACAATGACGAAAAAAACTCGCCCTGCCCCTTGCTGTCATTCCATTGAATGCCATCAAATTTATAGTGAAATCCACCGCCTTTGGCGGCCAGCCAGACCTCGTGTAATGGCTTTTGCAGGTTGATCACAATCTGACTTCGGTTCGCGAACACCAACGTCACCATGCCACCGCTGCGCTGGTTGTCGATGTCAGCGTCGGTGCTCTCATTGATGCGATCACATCCAGCCTCAACAGCCTTCAACAGTCGTTCGGCCTGATCCATGAATTCAGAATCGGTCATTACAATTTCCACATGTTCGGGATGTCACAAATTTTAGTGCGCGGCTTTGTCCTTGCTGTCTGCGCGGTCACCCTGACGGGCTGTGGCCAGGCGGGGGCTTTGTACCTTCCGACCGACGCCGCAGCAAGCCAGCGCGCCACCTTGTTGGAGTCATTGCAACCTAGCCGGCAGGCCAAGCCACCACAGAGCGCAGCGTCATCCGGGTCCGATCATTAGGCCAGCATGGCAATGCGTCGCGCGCGAACCGCACGCCAGCCCAGCAGCAGCAGCAGCAGTGCACCGTACCACGCGACTTCGGCCACATCATTCTTGGCCGCACGCATCCAGAAAAAGTGCAACACCGACAGCAAAGCCACCCCATAGACACCACGGTGCAGGCGTTTCCAGCGACGTCCGCCCAACCAGCGCACGGCTCGATCAAACGACGTCAGGGCCAGCAACAATAGCAGCGACCATGCCAGGAAACCAACCAAGATGAATGGCCGTTTGCCGATGTCCTTGGACAAATCAGCAAGCTCCAGTCCCATCTCAAACCAGGCGTAACTCAGCGCATGCAATGTCGCGTAAAAAAACACAAACAAACCCACCATGCGCCGCAGACGGGCCAGCCCGGACCAATTCAAAACCACTCGCAGTGGCGTCACGGCCAACACCAGGCACAACGCGCGTAACGTCCAGTCACCACTGGCACGCACCAACGCCTGCGCCGGATTGGCACCCAGCAAGTTATTGCTGGCTGCATAAATCAGCCAGATCAACGGGACCAACAGCACAACAAAAGCTAGCGGTTTGGTCGCAGCAGCAAACCAGTGCCAGCCTTCCAATGCGGACGGCTTGATGGTCACGCTGTAGACTCTCAGAAGTACTTCTGCAAGTCCATGCCAGCGTAAAGCTGTCCCACTTGCGACTCGTAGCCGTTGAACATCAGCGTCTTGCGCTTCTTGGAAAACAAACCGTCCTCACCGATGCGCCGCTCGGTGGCCTGACTCCAGCGCGGATGATCCACCTGCGGGTTGACGTTGGAATAAAAACCATATTCCCCCGGTGCGGCCTTGTTCCAGGCGGTCATCGGTTGCTTGTCGGTAAAGCGAATGCGCACCAGACTCTTGCCACTTTTGAAGCCGTACTTCCAGGGTACGACCAGACGCACTGGCGCGCCACTCTGGTTGGGCAAAACCTCACCGTACATGCCAAACGTCAGCAGGGTGAGCGGGTGCATGGCCTCGTCCAGCCGCAACCCTTCCACGTACGGCCAGTCCAGCACACGCGAGCGCACCCCGGGCATCATTCCGGGGTCTGCCAAGGTCACAAATTCGACGTATTTGGCGCTGCCCAGCGGTTGCACGCGCTTGATCAGGTGCGCCAGCGAATACCCAACCCACGGAATCACCATCGACCAGCCCTCGACACAGCGCAACCGGTAAACGCGCTCTTCAAGGGCACTGAGCTTGAGTAACTCTTCCATGGCAAAACGCCCAGGCTTGGCCACCAACCCCTCGATGTCCACAGTCCACGGAGTCGTCCGCAACGAACCCGCGTAGCGCGCCGGGTCTGACTTGTCGGTACCGAACTCATAGAAATTGTTGTAGCCGCTCGCATCCTTGGCGTCGGTGAGTCGCTCCAGGGTGACGGCACCAGGTACAGTTGATCTCATCACACCGCTCAGTCGCCTGGTCCCTGCCGGAGTAGCTGGCTGCGCAAATGCCTGGCGATCCGACCACCCCGCCAATGCAGCGCCTGCTGCCACTGCCGACATCGACCGCATCAAGTCGCGCCGAGCACGGTACACCGGTTCCGGAGTGATCTCACTGGGTACACCGTGATCAAACCCCTGTTTTGAATCCCGAATCAGCATGGTCGAGTCCTTTCTTGATGCTTCTTTGTCGGCCAAGCATAGACAACCTTACAGAAATCTGCATGGCTGACCCCAAAAGACACCCAGAAAAAAAAGCGGCGTGTTCATCACACCCGCCTTGTCCGTGCAACCTGCGCCCAAAAAGCGCGTTGTGCCTGCCCAAGTCGGGCATCCGGTTCAACCCGCTCAGCGCAGCCCTGCAATGTAGTCAGCCAACGCACGTATTTCACGGTCGTTGAGCTTGGCGGCGACCTGGGTCATCTGCACGCTGTTCTTGCGCACCCCGTCACGAAACGCCGTCAACTGCGCAACAGCGTAATCAGCGTGCTGGCCACTCAGGCGCGGGTACTGTGCCGGAATACCTGCACCGTTGGGGCTGTGGCAGCCCGCGCACGCCGGAATCTGCCTGTCGGCAATGCCTCCGCGGTAAATTTTTTCACCCTGCAACACCAGGTCCTTGTCTTTTGCAGCGCCCGGGACCGCTTTTTTACTGGCCACCCAATACGCAATGTTGACCACGTCGCTCTCGCTCAGCGGAGCAGCCATGCCATTCATCACTGCGTTCTCCCGCTTGCCAGCCTTGAATTCGGTCAGCTGCTTGACAAGGTATTCAGGGTGTTGCTGCGCCAGCTTGGGGTTGACCGGGATCACCGAATTGCCATCGGGCCCGTGGCAGGCCGCACAAACACCAGCAAAGCTGGCCTCACCCTTGGCCAGATCGGGCTTGGCCCCTTGCTGTGCATAAGCGCAAAAACCGACGACTGACAAGGTCGCAGCGAGGATCATCGAGGGGAGAAATTTCATGGTTTGTACCGTCAAGCCAGATTTGAAAAACGTTCGGATTCTACAATGCGTCACTTATCGGACACTTACTCCATGACCCTATCCCAGGTGGCTGACAGCACCCCCAATCCTCCATCGGTCACGCCTGAAATGGCACTGGGCTGGCTGCACACTGCACGCTTTCTCACCACCGCCCCGCAGCTGCAATTTTTGCCGACGCTGGACGTGCCGGAGATCGCTTTTGTAGGCCGTTCCAACGCGGGCAAGTCCACCTGCATCAACACCCTGACGCAGCAAAAGCAGTTGGCGTTTGCGTCCAAAAAACCCGGCCGTACCCAGCACATCAACCTGTTTGCGCTGGGCAAGCAAGGCGTCACCGACGCCGTGCTTGCCGACTTGCCGGGCTACGGTTACGCCGCAGTGCCCCTGCAAGACAAGCTGCGCTGGCAGCAGGTGATGGCCAATTACCTGGTGACACGCCCCAACCTGAAGGCGGTGGTGCTGATGTGCGACCCGCGTCACGGCCTGACCGAACTCGACGAGATTTTGCTGGACGTGGTACGCCCGCGCGTAGAGCAGGGGTTGAAGTTTCTGGTGATCCTGACCAAGGCTGACAAACTTACCCGCTCCGAGCAAACCAAGGCGCTGGCCATCACCAAGCTCCAGGCTGCGGGCGGCGAAGTTCGACTGTTTTCGGCCACCAAGCGCCAAGGCATTGAAGACGTGGCCTCGCTGCTGTGGGGTTGGGCACACCTTTAATCGGATGGGGTCAGAGCACATCGCTGCGCGAGTGGTCTGACCCCAGGTTTCAAGATGGGTCAGAGCACGTCGCAGCGCGAGTGGTCTGGCCCCAGATATCAGAATATCAATAACAATAGCAATCAGCCCTTAATACGAAAGAGCTGGAAGTGTTTTTTATTCATACACGTCCAGCTGACCGTCGGGCCGGTCTTTGAACCGTTTGTGCACCCAGTAGTACTGCGCGGGCATGTGGGCTATGTAGGTTTGTAGCTGCGCATTCATGCGTGCCGTGTCCGCCACCACGTCGTCGCTCGGAAAGTGGTCCCACGCTGACAACACCTCGACGTCGTAGCCAGCGGGCGTCATACGCGTCACCACCGGCACCACGCGGGCACGCCCTAGACGGGCAAAGCGCGTCAGGCTTGGCACGGTGGCGGCGCTGACGCCATAAAACGGCACAAACACCGACTCGTGCGGGCCAAAGTTCATATCGGGCAACAGGTACAGCGCGTCGCCCGCGCGCAGACCCGTCACGATCTGTTTGACGCCCGCCGCACGCCCAAACAACTCGCCCGCGCCAAAACGCTGGCGTCCGCGCAAAATCCACGCGTCCATCACCGCGTTGGACTGGTCGGTGTAGATGGTGGTGAAGTGGCGCGGCAACTGCTGCGTCAGCGCCGTCCAGCCAGCGTCCAGCCCGACAAAATGCGGCGCAAAAATCACGGTGGGTCGCGCACCCGCCAACTCATGCACAGCACCGCACAGTCGCAAGCGCTGCCGTACTTGATCCGGCGCGCCGTGCCACAACCAGGCGCGGTCCAGCCAGGCTTGAGCAAAGTGCACGAACACTTGCCGTACCAGCTGCTCACGCGCTGCATCGTTCAGGTTACCAAAGCACAAACGCAAGTTCACCCGCACCACGTGTCGTCTAGATGGAACCACGGCGTACAGTACCCAGCCAAGTACCGCCCCTAAAGCACGCACCCAAGCCAGCGGCAAGACCGCCACAACACGCATCAGCCACAGCGTCAAACGGCTTCCCACGCTCTCTCCCTCAACCCTGCTCACGCGGCTGTTTGTAGCGTGCGTAAGACCACAAATACTGGCTCGGGCAGTGCCGCACCAAGGCCTCCATCGCCTGGTTGATGACGATCACTGCGGCCGTCAGGTCGCCCGGCAACGCAGCAGGCAGTGGCGCCACATGCACACAAAAGCCACGGCCCCAGGGCAGGCGCTCGCCCCACGCTAGCAGCACGGTCGCGCCGGTTTGCTGCGCCAGGCGCACCGACAGCGTCATGGTGTACGCGTCGCGCCCAAAGAAAGGTGCCCACACCCCCAACCCCGACGGCGGCACCTGGTCGGGCAACAGCCCCACGGATTCACCGCGCTTGAGCGCCTTGATCATCTGCTTGACGCCCGCCAGCGTGGTCGGCGCGCTGGTCAGCCCTGGGCGATCGCGCGTCGGGCCCACCAGGTCACGCAGCCAGAGCTTGCGCGGTGGCCGATACAGCACGGTCATGGGCGCAGTGCGGCCAAAACGCTGTGCGTAGGCTTGCGCAGTGACCTCAAAACACCCCAGATGCGGTGTCAAGAAGACCACACCACGGTGTTGCTCCAGCGCCGCCTGCACGTGCTCAGCCCCGTCCCATAGCACCGGCACGGCACGGCCCAGCCACAGGCGCGGTAACTCGGCCACCAACTGCCCGCCAGCGCCCACCGCAGGCAGCCAATCACGTGCTGACAGCCCCGCCAGACGCGCGTGGGCAACCAGGCGGTGCCGGTAATCGGCCGACACCGCAAACGTGAGCCACCCGCCCAGCCACCCCAGCGCATGCAGCACCAGCAAAGGCAAACCCGACAACAATCTGAACAGGGTGATCATGGGGTGGGATAAACTCCGCCCGTCGCTGAGTTATGGAACTACTTGCAGAGCGACACGCACGCATGTCAGCCCAACGGGCCGCCATTGTGCCTTGTCAAGCCATTGACAAACATCTGCTAAAGCGTTCGCTGAAAGCTCCCATCAAGCCCAAGCAACGCAACCCGGTTGTTAACTTTTTTGAGGAGCTTTTTTCATGGCAAACGACTTTCTTTTTACGTCCGAATCGGTCTCCGAAGGCCACCCTGACAAGGTGGCTGACCAGATCAGCGACGCCATTCTGGACGCCATCTTCACGCAGGACCCGCGCAGCCGCGTGGCTGCCGAAACCCTGTGCAACACCGGTCTGGTGGTGCTGGCCGGTGAAATCACCACCCAGGCCAACGTGGACTACATCCAGGTGGCACGCAATACCCTGAAGCGCATCGGCTACGACAACACCGACTACGGGATCGACTACAAAGGCTGCGCGGTATTGGTGGCCTACGACAAACAAAGCAACGATATCGCCCAGGGCGTGGATCATGCCAGCGACGACCACCTCAACACCGGTGCTGGAGACCAGGGCCTGATGTTTGGCTACGCCTGCGACGAAACCCCCGACCTGATGCCCGCGCCCATCTACTACGCGCACCGGTTGGTGGAGCGTCAGGCGCAGCTGCGCAAAGACGGCCGCCTACCCTTTTTGCGACCCGACGCCAAGAGCCAGGTGACGCTGCGCTACGTGGACGGCAAGCCGCACAGCATCGACACCGTGGTGCTCAGCAGCCAGCACAGCCCCGAAATGAGCCTGGGCGAGCGCATGACCGACGCCTTTTATGAAGCCGTGCGCGAAGAAATCATCAAGCCGGTGCTGCCCAAAGAGTGGCTCACCAAAGACACCA
>Ga0172375_10005510_pt1 | contig 18224 bp, 11 predicted proteins | sample LakKiv1m_FD_114537 | JGI IMG/M metagenome (GOLD analysis project Ga0172375, IMG submission 114537) | Freshwater microbial communities from Kabuno Bay, South-Kivu, Congo - kab_092012_11.1m | ecosystem: Environmental > Aquatic > Freshwater > Lake | place: Democratic Republic of the Congo...
GTACCTCAGTTAACTATTGAGCTTCCAAAATTTAATGCTCAAAGAAATTCAGCAGACAGAATAACAATAAATTATAAAATTGCCACTTCTTATATTTCAGGAGGCAAAGTATTTAACGCAACTTATAAAATTTCAAAAGAAATAAAAGCTGATGCAGTTGCATTTGCTGATCACCAGGGAAAATTTATTATGCTAGTAATCGTAATAGCGCTCGTAATAATTTATATAGCATATTGGTATGGAAAACCGATCAACATTGAGTACAGGATTTCAGGCTTTGTTGATTCATTCGAGGAAATTGATGCTTCGAAAGTTCAGTATAATTATAAAGGATGGAAAAATGAAGAAGAAGAAGACTATATTGCTATAAATGGGACATTAAAATACAGAAATATTAAGTACCCATTAAATCATAGAAACAAAATATATGCGGGTTTCGATTCTAAGTTAGATTCAGCTGTTTTTGATTTTTTTCTCACTGATTCCCGGGATTCTTTCAAACATATTGCCACAGATTACAAACTGGAAATTGAACCGCAGAAAAGTGAATCCGGAAGAGATTTCAGATTTTTTATTGGGATTAAAAAAAATGGTACCGGAGAAATAAAAGATTTCAACAGTTACGAGCTGAGGTTAACGCTGGCCATTTTTGATCTGATTGAATTCCCTAAAGTCAGAAAAATAATTAATAAAACCCTTTCCTATAAATTCCGCATCGGTCCCGAACTTGGGAACACATGGGTGGCTTTTGATCCGGGGACAGTAGGCTCCTGTATCAAAATCGGTAATGATCGGGATTCAAAATTTTCTTTGACCTCAGGAAAATCAGAAATAATTCATTCGCTTATTGCGTTTAATAAAAATAAAAAATTAAAAAGTACGGATGTTGAAAAACTTAATGAATCAAATGATGATTTCTTAGTCGGCACCAGGGTTCAGCCTTTTTTAAAAAATGATGATTACATAAAATTTAAATCAATAAAAAAACTTATTGGTTATAAAAATAGTGTCTTGGTAAGTTTTAATGACGGACAGGTGCTTAAATTAACGGGACAGGATCTTGCCTACCTGCTGACTAAGAGTATATATTCTTCCTTAAAATCATCAATTGAAAAGGATTCAGAAAAACTTGAAAAACTAAATATGCAAAACGGTTTTAATCCCGCTCGGGCAATTCTTGCTGTTCCTAATAGTTTTACTTTATTCAAAATACGAGAATTTTTAAAACCAATTCAAAGATTAGGCGTTTTCAAAGAAGTAAGGTTTGTTTATGAAGCTGAAGCAGTCCTTTTTAATTTTCTTTCGAAGCAAGGGATTGATGAAGGAAAAATTCTTGTAATTGATATGGGCGGCGGATCGATAAATTTTTCATTGTTTACAGTGGATAAGCGCTCTTTAGATGATAAAATGGTTACAGAAATATCGACTGAAGTTCGCATCGGTTATTCAGTCGGAGGTGATACTATTGATTATTCCTTATTAAAGATATTTGAAAGATCATTAAATGGTAATCATACTGAACTATCAAAAAGAATCACTAAATTATTTGCCGGAGATAATCACAACGGGACGGTGGACTGGTTAAAACATCATACTAAAATAAATCTTCAGGAACAATTTATTCTAAAAAGAAAAATTGAACTTATTGATAGACACACACGGAATGAAGAGCAACTTCTAGACAGCGTTGCAGCCGGACAGGATTTTGAGAGCACTTTCTCAGATGCAAAAAGTGCTGAATCGCTTGTTTTATTCAACAAAGATGAATTCGATTCATTTTTCGCAAAGAACGGAAATAATTACGGAATTTTCACCAGCCAGACTGAGCTGAAAGAATTGGTTTATGATTCTGTGACGAACGGTCTGCATCAGATAAAAGAAATTACTGATATAGCAGCCATCGATTACATTATTCTTTCAGGACGCAGTATCTCGTTCCCCGGTATTAATTCTGCCATCAAGAAAAAAATCAAACAGTTGAAAATTTCAGTTGATAATAATAAAATCATCAGCACTGATATAGACGATTCAAAACTTGCTGTTGTAAACGGCGCACTGCATTATGCAATTACCAAGGACGGAATCAGACTAAGAAACTCAAGAAGTATGAGTACTTATGGCTTCATTTTAAATAAATCAATGAACCAGAATGATTTTGAATTTATTAGTCTGATAAAAATTGGTGATGAATTTATTATGGAAGATCAGGAGGGAAAGAGATATATTGAAAATACTTATAAAATTGATCCTGAATTCGCAACGTTCAATTTTAACAACGGTACTGTTTCTTTTTATCAAGTAATGGAATCTGATCCTAAAAAATTGATCATTAATAAAATGTCTCACAAATATGTAAAAATTGGTGCGATAACTCTTGATCAGAGAGTCTTATCAGTAAAAATCCGACTTGATGAGGATGACAATGTGCAGTGTTCGGCTGAACTGGAAAATGGGAATGTACTTTATATGAGCACAAAAATACTTGATCAGGAAATAACAGCAGAGAACAAAGAACATTACTATTGGAATTTAATTTGAGGATGAGATGACAAATTTCAGGATTATAGCAATTTTAATCATACTTGTATTTACTTTCACACTGAGCAGCAAAATTCTAAGTCAGGATAATAAGAAAGCAAAGGATGATCAAAAAACGCCGGAAATTGAATTTTTTGCAGGTAACGAAAAACTCGAAGTTAAAAATGACACAGTATCTCCGGATATTGGAACCATCTCACAAGTTAAATTTGGGAAAAGAACGATTACGATACTTTCCACGAAATCAGAGCAAGACAAAAAGTTAGATAAAAAACTCGATAAGCTGGGATTAACTGCAGCAAGCATAGATTCCGTTTCAGAACTCGCTCTTTACCAGAATTGGATAATAATTGCAATTCTTCTGTTATCAAGCGGGGCTATTTTATTCTTATTATTAAGAGAAAGGAATAAAACATCGCCTGCCGCTGTATCAGCAGAAAACGATCAGGAGAAAGAAATACGTGTAAAAATAAGATTCGACACCCTCAAAAGGGCATTGTATTATTATTATGGTGACCTAAAAAAAATTCGGGATATTTTTGACGGCAAAGGTTTGCTTAGCGAGGAAATCGAGAACAAATTACGTGGTGGAAACGGTTACGAGAAGTGGATCAACCAATTCAATCAAAAGAAGAACACTTCACTAAATAAAGGAAATTTTTCAGTAGCAATTAAAGATAATAATTTCTCTGAGTGGTTAAAAGAAAAAGTCCTGGAAATCAATGGAAATTTTAGTGATGATGAATTATTATGCGCCTGTGCCCGGAAATTAATTGAAGACAAACACATAAAGATAGCTGCTCAATATATTAAAGTGCCCGCTTCTAAAAAATTGCCTGTTTTGAAAAAGTTTGAATTCGATAAGCTAGCCGATTTTATTAAAAATGTTCCCAACCTGACCAAAGACAAAATTATTGGACTAAACAAATTTGATCCGGAATTAAAAGAAATTGTTGAAAAGGGGGAAGGGTTAAGGGACAAAGAGATTGTCATTGGAGAAGAGGATCCTTCAAGGATTGAAGATACTGCTAATTCGGGTGAAAAAATTTCAGACAGGAACCAGAATAACAATCTGATTAAAAAAATTGAAAAATTTCCATTTGATGATTTAACCAATTTCCTGGACAGAGAAAAAAATAAAGTTAAAGATCTCGCTGATGAGATACAGAGAAAAAATAATGAAATCGGACAACTAAAAATCAAATTCGAAAGTGAAGAAAATAAGTGGAAGAAATCTTTAAATGAATTGAATGACTTGAAAGAAAAGAATACGGAAATCCTGCAAGAAAATCTGGAGCTCAAAAGCGAACATACTGAAAAGAAAAAAGAACTTGATTACATTTTAACGGAGAACAAGAAATTGGAAACAAAAATCAGTGAAAATTTCATGCCTGCCAATGATTTAGTTTTTCTTGCAAGTGAGTATAAAGAAATGATCGAGTTACTGGACCCCGACAATTCCACTTCAATAGCCACCAAAATAAGAGATTATTCTGATACGTTTATTGGAATGGTTGAAAACCCATATTTCACAAAATTCCCTGTTGAAAAGGATTTGATATATAAGTTGACCGTAATATTAGGTAAACATATTTTCAATAATAATTTATCCCTGATTAACTCATTGATTTCTGAAATGATTGAGGATAATAAAATTACAAAAGCCATTGATCCTGCGCTTTTCGACAAAGTAAAGAATACAAATCCGAAAGAAAAAATAAAAGTATTCGACAATCATGTTTTTAATAATTACTTTAAATCACAGATCAGCAATACCTTAAGAGCCTTAATTTTTATTAAAAATCTTCCGAAATACATTAATTTCGAAGAGATCAGATTTGTTGAAAACGAGGGAGATATTTATTTAAAGAGGATTATCTCAGCTATAAATGACTTATTAAAAAGAGAAATTTATTATGTTGAGTTATTCAGAAATTATCAAAACTATGAAGGCATGATTGAAATAGAATCCGGCAGAAACGAAAACCTGAAAAAACTGCTTCCACTGAATTATAACTGCAAAAAAGGTGATATTATTTATATTAAGTCTTTCGGTTTCAGGCCCAAATATGGTGAGCCCGATCAAAAAACAAAAGTATTGATAATGGAATAACGACATGGAAGATTATCTTTCTGACGCATGGAAATCGTTTAAGAATTATTTTACTCAAACAGATTTCGGCAACTTTGAATTCTGGCTGTTTTGTCTTGCAGCCATTTTCAGCATGTGGCTTTTGAGTGTTCTCCTAATTAAATTTGCGCCAAAAGAGTTGACCGGTGGTCGCTCGAAACAGGTTTTGCGTATTCATAAATTTCTTATTCTGTCAGCCAACATCCTTGCGGCAATACTCATCGGAATTATCGCCTATTTCAGTTCAACCAACTATTTTTCGCATCATTCTCACCAGCTAATATTTTTAATTGTTCTCCTCTTTTTTTTCGGAATGGCGTCTGTTTTTTTATATAAACTGATGAAACTCCAGAGTGCGGTTAATGCTAAAGAAATAATCAATATACCGTATACTAAATATGGTGAAGAGGTAAATTTTAAGCACACAAAAAAAATCTATTCAAAAATTAAGTTTTATTGGTTTATTCCCATTGCAGGTTTTCTCTTATACTTTATCCTTCCGAAAGAGGGTAATAATCACATTTCAATCGTTTTTGATAATTCAGGCAGTATGGCCGAGAATGTTCAGGATGCAAACATAAGTTTTCTTGAGAGGGGCAAAGAACTGATCGAGGAAGTATTCAGCCATCTCTCAAATCACGAGCAGATCGTCTTTACCGTATTTGATAATACGAAGCAGAATAAGTCCTCGCTTCAGGAAATTATCAATTCTCAGGCAGGCGATCTTTCTGCAAGAACTTCTGTATTTACATCTCCATCTGAAGCAATAGATTATATTAAGTCTGTCTCTTCGGAGGGTTTATCACCCATTTTTGAAGGTATCTGGCAAAATTATCTCGGTTCAAAAGATATTATTGCTGAGGATCAGAAAAGAAAATTTATACTTATTTCCGATTGTAACGATAATATCAATTTAACTGCCTCAGGAGATATTTTTTTCTGCAACAACACTGATTTCAATTCAATTTTCCCACCAGAGACAATATACATTCTTGAAGTCTCAGGAAATTACGAAGAAGGCTCGCTTGAAGCAAATCAGCAGGGATTTTTAAATTCTGCAGAATCCTGCGGTTATGAAATACTTAATGCAGGCGCCGGAAGTGATTATAAAAATTCAATTAATTCTGTCCTTAAAGAATTTTTATCAGAAAAATATCTGATTTTCTGGTCATTCATTATATATATATTTTCGGTAATCTTTATCATAATCATAAACCCCCGGAGGGTCTGATGAGATTTATTTTTATTTTTTTTCTATTGATCATCCATTTCGCTTTTAATTCTTTTGCGCAGAACGATGTATTCATTATGGTTGACGTATCAGGCTCAATGAATCAGAGTTTTGCAAATGAATCGAAGAGTGTTATTGTTGATTTTCTTTTGGGCAAAGGAATTAATTCACCGAATTTTCAGATTGATCAGATCACTGTTCCAACTTTTAATGGGCAGACTCCTCTTATCAGTGGTACTAAAAGAATTTTTATAACCCCTTTTGGCTATAAAGACACATGGAGGGGACAAAAAGACATGGTTCTTGGGGCAAATTACCAATCTGAATTGACAAATTTTATTAATAACAGCTTCCCTGCCCAGTTTGATCAAAAGAGAACTTACCTTACCTGGAGCCGTGCAAATGTCTTTTTAACCGCAAAAAATATGAATATCCCGAGGTTTGTTTTAATCACAGTATCAGACCACAGAGGAGATGTACACGGTTCCAATGTTATTTACACGCAGGATGAGATCAACCTGATGAACAGCGTTGATATGGCAGGAGCAAACGTCAGGTACTCGACAAATTCGTGGATAAAGTATATCCCTGATCCGAATTTCAGATTGAAATTTGAGTCCGTTGACGTCACAGGCTGGACTCCACCTAGAATTCCAGGGGGTGGGGGGACAGGGGTAGTAACTCCTTCTCTGCCTCCACCACCGCCAGTTCCACCAGTAATAAAATTCATCAGTTATGCAACCGGAACACGAACAAAACCTATTGAGGTCACAGGTGAAAAAGTAAATCTTTCATGGAGCTGCAATGCTAAAGATATTACTTATCGTCTGACAATTACTGAAATTGATGGTAATGGGAATTCAGTTAAGAAGTCTAATCTTAAAAATACAAACTTTTCTACTTCGCTCGAATCAGGGACATACAAAATTATGGTGAGCGGTAAATCACCTGATAAAAAATCAGTTAAGTCAGCAACAACATATATTGAAATTCCAAGATCTTCCGGGTTCATCTACATTTTCATTCTGATAGCAATCGCCGCCGCCGGATATTTTGTATATAAAAAGCAGCAGCAGACGAAACTGGAAAAACTTAAAAATATAGTAAACTAATATGAGGAGTTTTTATGAAAGAAATTTGGGAATTCACATATTCAAATCCTACTAATGCCCTAATTAACACAATTATTTTTTTATCTGCGGCAGCAATTTTACTTTGGCTTTTATGGTTATTACTGACAAAAACGATGTATAAAAAGGAAAAAATGCACTCAGATGGCAGAATAGAATTATCGTATTTGTGGGCTCTGACTATTTTGTTAATAGTCATCTCAGCGGCAATAATAGTACTAATGTATTTTTTCTTCCCATCTAAATCTATTGCAGGAGGAATCCTCTATGGTTTCATTCCATTCATTTTATTCCTCATCATCGTAACAGCGGCTTTCTTTTCAAAAACCAGTTCTATTAAAAAAGCAATGAGGGGAGGGTTATGAACGCTAAAATAATAATCGGTGTAGGTTCAAGCGGGATGAAAATACTAGAGCAGGTTCAAAGATATCATTATGAATCATTCCGAAAAAACAGACCTGACAATGTACAATACTTGTTTCTGGAAACTTTCAGAGATGCAAAGATTGGAATAACTGCTGAAGCTAATGAGATAAAATCAGTGTTTCTTGATACTGATCAGATGCATGTGATGGTTGAATCTCTAAAAAAGAATAAAGACAGGAAATGGCTTCCTCCAGCCAAACAGATAATTAATGCAGGGATGGGAGCAGGTGGAATCAGATGTGTTGGAAGAGTATCTCTTTGGGGACGGAATAGTAAACAGGACAATTTCGATCTTGTTATTAATTCTATCAGAAACGCCTATCATAATGTATCTGCAGCCGATAAAACTGCTGAAAAACCAACAGTTTTTATTACAGGTTCATTAACCGGCGGTACAGGTTCAGCTGTATTTATTGATCTTGCTTATATGGTCAGGGATATTATACCCGATATCAAAGAAGTATTTGGTCTATTCCTTTTACCTCCTCACCCCTCATCTATTAACGGTCTGGAAGTACGTTACGCAAATACTTATGAAGCTCTGAGGGATCTCGAATTATATAATAGCACCCAGTATAGTTATCAGGAGGATTGGCCAAACGGATTTAAAAAGAAATTCATAATGCCTCCTTATGAATTTACACATTTTATTTCCCAGGATTATAAAGATGGCAGTCCTGCAATAAAAACCCTCGAAGGCATTTACAAAATAGCAGGTTTATTCCTGTTCCTAAATTCTATCGGGATGAAAGAAAAGAGGATGGAAAGACTTGTCGATGCTTCAGGGAATTTTGTTATTGGAAAATACGGTATGTTTGGGCTCTCGGGTGTTGAATTCCCCAAGGATCAGTTGCAGGAATATCTGGCAACAGAACTTGGGAGCGACCTGATAAGAAAATGGACTGATAGTCAAAATTATATTGCCCCTAATATGACTAAAACCCCAATTAATAGTGCAAGAATTCTCAACAATATTGAAGAAAAGTGGGACGAAATAATTACAGAAGCACTAAATGAAGTAAATAATATATCCGGTAAAGATGTTTTAGCAAGTCTTGAACTGGATGCAATGAAGATTAAAAACAAAGAAATTGAAAAGACTCCGCAAGAATATCTTTTTACTCTGTTCTCAAGCAACCAAATGGATAAATACTATGCGCTCCTGAGAGGTTCAACACAATTAGTCATAAACAAGATTATTAATGATATAGAAGAACATTCAAAAGCAATACTCAATACAACTGAGAATCTTTTTTACGTCAGAAACGTATTAGAATCTTTTATAAAAGCAATTGAAAACACTATTAATTATTATAAGTCAATCGGAATTAATGAAACCCCGAATTCCTGGGAAAACAAACTAAAAGAATTAGTCCCCTGGGTGCTTTCAAATAATTATTCTTACCTTTTCGAATCTGAGAATGTCCTTGCAGACAGATTAAAGTCGGTTTTTTCGCTTCTGAAAATGCACCTTCTTTTTAACAAATTAGATGAGATGAAGGAAAACATAAAATCCGATAAACTCCCCATGAAATCAACTGATAAAAATAAAGATTTGTTGCAGAAACCAATGTTGGATCAGGTTATTACAAGTCTTAATTTACTGATATCGGCTGATAATGGGAATTACGAAGGAAAAGCAGAAAAACAGCCAATGTCTTTTTTGAGGAGACAACAAGATATTAAATCCGATATTTATGATGACACAATCCCTATAAAACGTGTGTATCAGAGTGGTAATTTTGAATCTGACCTTAACAATTCAAAAATTACTTTTGAAAGCAGATCAGGAGAATTCCGTACGAAAGACGAATTAGCGATTGATAGCCTCTGGGAATATCTAAAATCAGCGAATGAATCAAACTTAACATCTGTAATTTATGAACGTATAATTAAGGGTTATCGAAAAAAGATAGCAGAAACTGATTGTGTTGTCGGTGTTGACATTGCAAATTACATTACAAGTAATGTAACTTCGTCAATTGAAGTCGCCAGAAAATCGCTGGCTGATTTTCTTAAATTATCCCATGATAAACCCTATCCACATAGCCCGACGCTGCCAAGATTCATCGCTGGATCAAAGCTTGCAGAAATTGATAAGATAATAAACAAATTCAATGAAAGCGGGTTTTTTGAATTTCAGAACTCACACGACGGAAAATATGAGCAGGTAAATTTAAATAATATCATTGTGTTTTATAATGAGGACAAACTGCCCTCTCCTCTTAAGGATCTATCTTATTCTCATGAGATGAAAAAATGTGCTGAGAATGTCCCGGATTCATTATCCGAAGATGAAATGACACTCGAAACATGGAAGCTTTACAGGCAAGCTTACAACAGGACTAAAAATGATAAGGATACAAAGGAGGTGAAAAGTGAAATTGATAGCTAATACAAAAAGCCTCCAATCGAAAGAAAGAGTCAAAATACAGAAGAAAATCAATTATGTTTCGACAATTTTCACTATTTCATTATTGATTCCTGTGTTAGCTTTTCTACTTTTCTACTTCAAATTAATCCCCTCGAAGGGTCTCTCCTATCCGGATATTGAATCGGCTGTTGCAAGAATTACAACGGGAAGTAAGGGAGGGACAGCGTTTTTAGTGTCGCCCACAATAATGCTTACCGCCCGGCACGTTGTCGAAGATTTACCGATAGGTGCGGAAGTTAGTATCTTTTTTGAGAAATCCCCTTCTCAATTACAAGTTACAGGAAAGGTGTTATATTATATTCCCAATCCTGACTCTGCGTCAAGCTCAAAAAATATAACGTATTTCTTGTCAGATTTCGCAGTAATTGAAATTCCGGAGACTGATGAGATAATTCCTTTAAGTCTGGGTGATAGCGATGGCGTTCAAAATCTGGCTGAAGTTATTCTGGTGGGTTATCCAATTGGCGATTATTCAATAACAATTGGAAATATTAATAGTGATTCTTATCAGGGACAGGATTTATTTAAACTGGACGCCACCTCAAATCCCGGGAATAGCGGTGGTCCATGCATACTTAAAGAGGATTTTTCTGTGATAGGTATCCTTGTAGGAGGAAGTGCCGTAGCTGATCAGGGCGAAAACGTTGCATTAAAGATTAACAATGTTTTAGATTTCCTGTCAGGTACATCTGTTTCGCTGGACTAATTATTTTAAGAGGCTGTCTCTCAAAAGGCAGCCTCTTCTTCTGAGCACTTCTTATCCTCAATTAATAATTTTCAATTATTTTTACCTGCCATCCTTTCGGCTTCGACTTCTTATTATTTCCTTATGAATTTTTTACCTTATATTTCGATAAAAGCGGAGAGATTATGCGTTTCAGAATGACGATTGAGTATGACGGTACGCGATACAGCGGCTGGCAGGTGCAGAAGCAGGCTAAAACCGTACAGGGCAAGCTGCTCGAATCAGCAGAGGCTGTTTTTCCCAAATCGAGGATTGATTTACAAGGCGCCGGCAGAACCGATGCAGGAGTGCATGCACTCGCACAATCAGCTCACCTTGATGTGGAGACAAATCTTTCATCTGAAATGATCAGAATGAGAATCAACGACAATCTGCCGCCTGATATAAATATTCTCGGACTTTCAAAAGCGCCGCACAAATTCCATGCACGTCATTCGGCAGTTTCAAGATCATATATATATGTTATTTCCGGAAGGAGAACTGCTTTCGGGAAATCATATGTCTGGTGGATAAAGGACCGGTTAGATATCCAGAGGATGAGAAATGCATCAAAATCTTTTATCGGGATGCACGACTACAATTCATTCTCCGATCCTGATCCACAGAAAGAGTCCACCAAAGTGAATATCACCAGTGTTGAACTCAGAGAGAAAGACGATTTCCTTAAAATTCATATTGAAGGATCACATTTCCTCTGGAAACAGGTACGCAGAATGGTCGGCACTCTTGTTGAAATTGGCAGAGGCAATTTTAAGCCCGGGATAATTGGTGAGCTGTTAAACGGCGGCGGCATGAATATAAACGAATTTACGGCTCCCCCTTCGGGGCTTTTCCTCGAAAAAGTTCAGTACCCTGGAGAAAAGCAGGAAGAATCGCGCAGCAATCTTTTTTCCCTTTTCTAAATCTCAATGCTGTTCAATCTTTACGCTTTTATTATTTTTATCCTTTAATTTTAAGGACAAAATACAATCGGCATTCTAAAAATAAACCGATATCCTTTCGGGAAACGGTTCGGCGTAACTTTTATCGATGACACAGACAGCTCTTTCCTCGAAGAGATCAGACCTGTTTATGATTTCCTCAATGAAAATGGAATCCGCTCCACCAGAACTGTCTGGGTTTTTCCGGCAACTCAGCTTTCTGGAGGCTATAAAAGTATTCCGCTTACCGGGGCAACACTTGAGGACGAAAAATACAAAGACTACTTACTCCGTCTGCACTGGTCAGGATTTGAGATTGCCCTGCATACTGCAACCGCAGGAAGTTCGCCGCGGGAAGAAACTCTGAGAGCTTATAAAATATTTGAGGATATTTTCGGTCATCCTCCAATAATGAATGTAATGCATTCAAAAAATCATGAAAACATCTATTGGGGAAAATACTGGCTAAGTAACAAATTACTTTCCAAACTTGTTTCGATTTATGAACCGCTTGAATTTGGGGGTCATAACCCTTCTTCACCATATTTTTGGGGCGATATCTGCAAAGAGAAAACCCGTTATGTGCGGAATTTTGACTCGATGCTGACGAACACACTGAGATTTGATCCCTCAACTCCGTATCACGACCCCCGGAAGCCCTACGTAAATTTCTGGTATAGTTCAGCCTTCGGCGCCGGAACAACTATGCTTAAACTGCTCGGGGAAACAGAGATTGATTCTCTTGCAGAGGAAGATGGCGCCTCCATTATTCACTGCTATCTAAGGCATTTTGCCAAGCCTGAGGCAGAGGGCGAATTCTCGGTTCACCCATTATTCAGAAAAGCTATTGATTACCTTGCGTCAAGAGATGACGGCTGGTACGTTCCCGGGAGCGAATTATTAGACAGAATTCGTGCCGTGCGCGATCTTACTATTTCGATTAGCGGTGATACTCTCATCATAACAAACAATTCTGATGTTAATATTTACAATTTAAGCGGAACACCTTCAGAAGAGGTTACTATCTCCGATCTCAGAGGGAATGCCCTTAATCACTGGAAAAATAAATACGGACAGATTGACATGGGCTATCTTCCTGCCGGCGAGTCGTTATCACTAAAGTTTAAAGGGAATCTTAAAAAAGTAATTCTTCCGGCGAAGAAAAAGCCAAGCTATACCGGAATGCTTTATGGTTATGCTAATCGCCTCATCTGGCAGTACCGCAACGGGCGCCTTGGTAAATACTTTGAAGGCGATCCTCCTTATGTCGCGGTGCTGAAGAGACCGGAATAAGAATAATGGCGGGCAACCATATTAAACCTATCCTTCAGGCTCTGTTTGTGACATTTTTATGGTCAACCTCGTTTATAATTATTAAATGGGGGCTTATAGAAATACCGCCTGTTACCTTTGCCGGACTCCGTTATATCATAGCATTTTTTTGCTTCCTTCCATTCATTCTAAGAAAAAAGTATGTTAATGAGATCAGGGCACTTTCCGGGATGCAGTTGCAAAAACTTATACTTCTTGGAATTGTTTTTTATACTTTCACTCAGGGCTCGCAATTCCTCGGACTTTCACTTCTTCCATCTGTTGCTGTCAGTTTAATGCTGAATTTCACACCTCTGGTTGTAGCACTTTTCGGAATTACATTTCTGAATGAGAAGCCAACCGTTATGCAATGGTTTGGATCGGCTGTTTTTATTCTGGGAATTCTTATTTATTTCCTGCCCCTGACATTTGCGGGTAATTATAGTACAGGACTCGTTGTTATGATTTTCGGAGTTGCAGCAAACGCGGGTGCCGCGCTTATAGGAAGAGATATTAACAGAAATAAAAATATCAGTCCCCTCGTTGTTACATTTATCAGTATGGGAATTGGTGCCTTGATATTGCTTCTGGCCGGACTTTCACTCAATGGAATTCCGGTGATCAGTTCGAAAACCTGGTTCTACCTGCTCTGGCTTGCTTCAGTGAACACCGCACTGGCTTTCACAATCTGGAACCTGACACTTCGCACTCTAACAGCAGTTGAATCAAGTATTATTAATGGCACAATGCTTATTCAGATTGCGGTGCTTGCCTGGTTTTTCCTGGGAGAGACAATAACCCTGAAAGAAGGTGCGGGGCTGCTTATTGCCGCCGCCGGAGTTGTGCTGGTACAGATAAAACGAAAGTGAAAAATTCCGCCGGGGCTATAAAGATATCCTATGGGTATGCGGCAGTGCTTTCTGAACAAGAATTCGCAGCCTGGTTACCGATTGCAGCCTGGTTACTGAGCGAGGACTTGTTTGCTATGCGTAGTTTCGGTTACCGAGCGGAGATGCAGTTACGATGCGTGATACGTTTACTGGATGGCGCCGCGGTTACTGAGCGAAGTCGGGTTACTGAGCGAAGTCGAAGTAAACCCCTGTGCCACTCGGAAAAGCCTTATATGAGCCGGCAAGTTGACTGCGGGAAGGGATAATAAAGGGATAACAGCATGGAAAATAAAATTGAGATTTATAGAACCGCCGATGATCAGACTGAAGTAATAGTACAGTTTGATGAAAATACGGTGTGGCTTTCGCAAAAGCAGATGGCCGAACTATTCGTCAAAGATACGGACACCATCGGTCTTCATTTAAAAAACATTTATAATGAATCTGAATTGCACGAACTTTCAACTACCGAGTTTTTCTCGGTAGTTCAAAAAGAAGGAAAACGTTCGGTACAAAGAAGGATAAAATTCTATAATCTTGATGCAATCATTTCAGTTGGTTATAGGGTGAACTCCAAAAGAGGCACGCAATTCCGCCAATGGGCAACCCGGCGCCTGAAAGATTACCTTGTGCAGGGCTATGCCATAAACGAGAAACGCCTGCAACAAAAGCAGCAGGAAGTGGAATACCTCAAAACCGGCATCCGTATATTAAACCGCGCGATGGCAGAACAAACCACCGCCGAAGAATTCGAGATGCTCCGGGTATTTGCCAAAGGCCTGGCGCTGCTCGATGATTATGATCACGAAACGCTTGATAAAAAAGGGATCACACAACAGGAAACCATCTATCCGACTATCGAAGAATACGAAAAAATTATTCATGCCATGCGCTCTGAATTTGAATCCGATGTTTTTGCAAAACCAAAAGACAATAGTTTTCAGAGTTCTATAAATCAAATCAGACAGGGTTTTGGAGAAACCGAATTTTATACTACCATTGAAGAAAAAGCAGCAAACCTGCTCTATTTTATAACAAAAAACCATTCGTTTGCAGATGGCAACAAACGCATCGCTGCTTCATGTTTTCTATATTTCCTGAAACAAAATAATGCATTATTAAAAACAAACGGCTTACCCATATTAGACAATGCAGCACTGGCAGCGCTTACCTTGTTTATTGCAACAAGTAAAACGGAAGAAGCTGAAATCGTTAAACAATTTGTGATAAGTATCCTGAACAGAAATAAATAATATGTCAGATTTATAAATCATATCAAAGTTTTGTAAACAGCCAATGTTTTACAAGATTAGATATTCCCTCATTGCTGCGTTAACCGCAGATCTGCCTGCCTGCAGGGCAAAGGAAAAAGAGGGAAAGTCAGAGTTTAATATAGATAGATACATTTTTACAATGCGTTATTAACATTTGCTGGAACCCCTTCATACTCATCGGTGACCAGCTAAAAATTTTCCTCCCCGGTTTTCTTTTATTTGCGCTGTACTATTTTAGGAATATTGTATATTTTCATCGTGAAACTTAGATTTTCCGGGAAAAGAATTATCTGTAAATCCTTTTATTTATAGTAGTTAAGAGCACTCTTTTTTTTCATCTGCGAAAAATTCCCGTGAATTAATTGAGAATAATAGGTATCTTAAGATATGGTGAGGTAACTAATTCAGATGAAGAAGTTGCCCTGGGAAAGGTTGTTTTTAACTTTCTTGTTCTTTTGCCGGTTTTTCACTGATGTATATGTGAAAATTTACAACTTACGTTCCCGCTGCATGTAATAGGAATGGCAGGATGTCCGACAAAATGGTATTAAGATCAAAAGAATGTAAAGAAAAATGAGAAATATTAACAAAGCAGATATTATTTGTAAAGAAAACCTATATTTCTTTACAGAACACACTATATTTGTAAAGATAATTTAAAAATCTTAACACAATGAGCCAAAAGAAAAATTGGAAATTGAAAGAACTGCCGCTGACCGTTGACGTTGAAACGAAAGCAGTTCTTAAAAGTCTGCCTCCTGCTCATGCAGCTTTGGCAGAATTAAAAGGAATAGCATCAACAATTCCAAACCAAATCATTTTGGTTAATACACTGGGATTGCAAGAAGCGAAAGATAGTTCTGCAATTGAAAATATAATTACTACACATGATGATTTGTATAAATCAGAGTTAAATCTTGACTCATTTAATCCACTTGAAGCAAAAGAAGTCCAGCATTATATTTCTGCCTTAAAAAAAGGGTTTGAATTAATCAAATCAGAAGGATTTATTACAAATAACATAATCAATGAAATTCAAAAAGAACTGGAAGGAAACAGCGCCGGATTTAGAAAACTTCCAGGAACCGTAATAAAAAATTATTCGACTGGGGAAACAATTTACACACCACCCCAGAACATTGATGAAATAAATAAGTTGATGGCTAACCTTGAAAATTTCATCAATGACCCGTCGATGTGCGATTATGACCCGCTCATTAAAATGGCAATCATCCATTATCAATTCGAGAGTATCCACCCATTTTATGATGGAAACGGTCGTACAGGCAGGATAATCAATATCCTTTATCTGATAATTGAAAAGCTGCAAAATCTCCCAATCTTGTATTTAAGCAACTATATAATTCAAAATAAAGCGGATTATTACAGACTTTTGCAGGAACTAAGAGACTATGAAAACTGGGAGGAATGGTTGCTCTTCATGATTCGCGGAATTGAAAAAACTTCCCGTGAAACCATAGAATTAATTATCCAAATCAAAGAATTGATGATGGAGTACAAACATAAGCTTCGGGACAATTATAAATTCTACAGCCAGGACTTGTTAAACAATTTATTTAAACATCCATATACAAAAATTGAATTCATTGTAAATGACCTGGATGTGTCAAGAATTACCGCTGCAAATTATTTAAACAAACTGGCAGAGGATGGAATTTTAAAAAAAGAAAGAATTGGAACTGCAAACTATTATATAAATGAAAAATTATTTAACCTTTTAACAAAAAGATAAAACACTTTCAGTAACGCTTGTTATAAGAAACAGCCAGTTTCGTAAGGATTAGACACGAATCCAGCCCCAAATTTCGGTTTTGTCGGTCACTCAGATTCCCGCCTACCGCCACTTTCTTTACCCCTCTCCTTAACCCCGCCTGCATCAGAAATCTGCCGAAAAATCCAGCTCCGCTCCAGTCCACCCCGCCTTTCGAAAGCTCAATAAATGGACCCGTTAGGAAACTAAGATTAACAGTCACATTTACATGAATTATTAATTCATTTGCCCTATACTATTTTCGGAATATTCAATATATTTTATCGTAAAACTTAATTTTTTACCGCAAAAAATTAAAAGGTAAAGCCCTTATGCTTAAATGTTTAAGACCATTCAATTTTTATCTCTTCCATGTAAATAATTTCCGTGAATTAATTGAGAATAATAAGTATTTTAGCATATAGCGGAGAAACTTTTTCAGGTGGATAAGATCCGAGTGAAAAACCGTTTTTCGGGTGTCCTATGTTTTATACGGTATTTTCCGTAATATATATGATTTTTTATAACTTATATTCCCGCTATATACAATTGGGTATAGCGGGATGTTAGCAGTCAGGCTAAAAAGACGAAGAAACAACATTTAACCAATGAAATAAAGATTATAAATGGGAAGAGAAATATCACTTTTTGCAGACTATCATCAAAAAGAAAACTCACTGACAAATTATTGTGGGTTGCTAATGAAAATGCTTTATGAAGACAGCCCAAGGAGATTTGAAGAGCTTTTAGCAACTTTGTTAAAAACAGATACAAACATTATTGTTGGACCGACTTTCACCCAACAAACAAAGACAGTTAAAAGCATTCCAGACTTAGCAATTACGCAAAAATCATTTTCGGTTTTTTTTGAAACAAAGACAACCGACTGGTTTTATGAAGACCAAATTAACCGACATATTGCAGGGTTCAATCAATCTGCTGACGATAAAATTCTTTTTTTACTATCAAACTTTGAGAATGACAATTTAGAAGAACAATTTGAAAAGGAAATAGAGGAGGCAAAAAAATCCAAAATAATCCTTCAACCTTTGACCTTTGAAGATTTTGTTGGTTCACTTGAACAAGTTTGTAACACCGAGTATTTGAGAAATTTACTTGACGAATTTAAACTTTATCTTGACAGAAATGAACGATTACCAAAATGGAAATATTTACTTGATGTAGTTAGTTGCTCAGGAACTCTTGAAGAAATTGAAAAAGGAGTTTATATGTGTCCAGACACAGGTGGAGCATACAGTCATAGACGCGCGAAATATTTTGGCCCATACTCGTCAAAAAGAGTATCAGACATTTTTGAAATAATGGCAATCGTGGTTATAGAGAAGAATTTAGGTGACGCAAAAATTAAATGGAAAAATAAGAGTGTCAAAGACGAGAAGTTGATAGAACAAGCAAAACAAAA
>Ga0172375_10005511_pt1 | contig 18224 bp, 15 predicted proteins | sample LakKiv1m_FD_114537 | JGI IMG/M metagenome (GOLD analysis project Ga0172375, IMG submission 114537) | Freshwater microbial communities from Kabuno Bay, South-Kivu, Congo - kab_092012_11.1m | ecosystem: Environmental > Aquatic > Freshwater > Lake | place: Democratic Republic of the Congo...
ACGACCTTCCCGGCAATCAGCCGCTCAAATCGCAGAGATACGCGCGGCTCTCCGCACGCAGCCGAACGCACGCATCACCTGGGGCGGGCGCCAGGGATGCGCCGCTCAACTTCCGAGCACCCGGAGGCGCCCGCCATCAGGTGCATGCGGTGGTTGGGCGCCGCTCACGCTTCATCTGGGACAGAGCGTGCCCGAAGCAAGGTCTCAATGGCGTTTTTCACCGCAATGAGCCATTCGGGCTTGGAATTCGCGCCATAGTCCTCCGTTTCGAACCACAGGAACAGCAAGGCTGCCAGCGCTTGGCTCTGCGTCGAAGCGCTGACCTTGCGCTCGACGGCGAGCGCCGTGAGGAACTGCTCGATCTCGCGCTTGCCCATCTCGGCTGGATGTCGCTTGCCGTGAAAGAAGATGTAGCGGCGGATCCAGCCTGTGTACGCTTCCTCGGTCCGGTAACTGTAGTGGCGCGCACGGATCGCAGCGCGCACCCGGTCGAGAAGCCGCGGACCGTAAGGTGGCCGGTCGGCCTGCAGCGGCTCGCACACCAGCCATCGCGGGCTGCACGAGTCGTCGATCGAAGGTCCGTATGGCTGCGGTTGCAACACGCTGGTACGCCAGACCCGACGCCGGGACCATATGATTCGAGGTCGGCAGCCGTCAATGTCCGGCGTGTGCTAGCCGCCGCTCAGAAATTGATCTTCAAGTCGCCGCTGCCGAGCAACGGAGGAACCGGCTGCCCGATTGCGTCTCCGGGCGTTCGCGACGGTACGTCGGGTCCGGCATCGACGGCGGGGGGCATCTCGAGCCCGAGCGGCTGTGAGGCGCCGGTTGGTCCCGGCGCTGCGCCGTCCATGATCGGGTCGAGCGCGGCGATGCTTTCGGGTTCGCCCGCTCCGGCAAAATCGACGCTCGCCATCAGTCGGCGGTAGTCGTCGTCGCCCGGCCTGATCACCCTCGGCGGCGTCGGGAACGCGCCCTTCGCCACCTTCGTCAGAGTCAGCGCGGTAATGTCGATGCCGTGCGCCTTCTTGTCCAGTACGCTGTGCACCGCGACCGTGCCGCTGACGCCGAGCACTTCGGTGGACTGAGCTGCGTCATCGTACGCGACCACGAATTCGGTGCCGCGCACGGCCGAGATCGCGGTCGTCGTCTCGATTCGATACGAAGCCAGCGATCCTTGATAGTAGTCGCTGACGAGCGCGCGCACCTTGCCGGTGATCAGGTGCATCAGGAAGCGTGCGGTACCTTCTGCCGGGACGAATACCGACTCGTCAATCGTCAGCAGCGAGCCGTCTCCGACGTTGAGGACGCTGTCGTCGCGAAAGACGATTCGCGCGCGCCCCGGAGTCCCGGTGCGAATCTGATCGGCGCTGTGTATGGCGGAACCAATCGCGCCCGCACTCCATGTCCCGGTGCGGCCGATCTCTACCGTCCCTTCGAGCGTGGCGATGGAACCGACGGAGGCCGGGTCGTTCTGCGCCATCGCGCCCGTGGTCCACGAGAGGCACCCTATCAACATCAGGGCAAGAGAAGACCAACGCAGCATTTCAGTAACTCAACTCGATCGTCAAGGAGACGATCTGGCGGTCGTATTCGAAGAACGGATTGGTCGAATCGTTGATTCGCAGCGCATAACCGCCGACCAGTGAGGCCCAGTCGGTGAGGTCCTTCTCCGCGCGCAGCCACAGGCTGTGCTGGTCGTCTTCGCGGCCCGAGGCGGCGTCGGGGTAATCCTCGTTCTTGTACGCGTAGACCGCTTCGCCGCGCAGGCTCGGATCGACCGCCCAGCCGAGTCCCGCCTCGACCTGGTGTCCGTCGTAGCCGAACGGCTTACCCACGGAATGTCGCGTGTCCTCGTGGTCGTAGCGGTATCCCGCCAGCAGGTAGCGGTCGGTGCGGCCGAGGTAGACGAACTGACGCACCCCGACAGCGTTGTTGAGCGAATCGGTCAGATCGCTCAACGGCTGCTCGAGCAGGTCGCGCGACCACAAGCGGTAATAGACATCGGTGTGACCGAAATCGCCCTCGAGAACCCGCAGCCACGGTATCGCGCCGCCCTCGAGCAGGAAGCTGTCACCGTCGTTGATCGAGTATCCGTAGATGCCGGTGACTCCGTAACGCAGCGGTCCCGTGCCGCCGGAGATGTCGGTGCTCAGGCGGTGGTTTTGCATGTTGAACTCGTGCAGGTCGAAGTGGACGCTCTGCGCGAGATTGTAGCGTACCGCCACGCTAAGCGCGTCGCTGGCGTACACCGAGTAGATCGCGGCCGCGTCGGCGACCATCCTTCCGTCGCCCTTGTGGGAACCGCCGAGCAGGCCGGCTCGCAGAGCGTCGTCGGTAGGTGCCAACGCGACGTTGGAATCGTACTCGAGGCCGAGGCGCGCCAGCAGTTGGTAACGGCGGCCGGTCTGCGCGCTGGCCCGCCGCATCCTTTCGTTACTGCGGATCAGGATCTCGGCCTGCGCCGAAACTCGCGGCCGGGTTCGCGCGTCTTCGAGGTGTTGCGCGGCTTCGTCGTAGCGGCCCTGCTTGAGCAGGACATACCCGAGATCGAGTGAGGCCTGATCCAGCGACGGGTCGCGCTGCAGCGCCGCGCGCAAGTCCTGCTCGGCTCCGCTCCAGTCGCCGGAGCGTGCGCGCGCGCTGGCGCGGTAGTACAGCGCGTGAGCGTCGCCGGGATCCGCCTTCACCGCGGCGTCGAACAACTCTTGCGCGCCGACCGCGTCGCCGGCGTGAAGTCGCGCAAGGCCTTTGGAGTAGAGCATCTCGCAGCGCTGCGAGGCATCCGCGGCCCACGACGGGCCGCCACAAGCCAACAGCACGAAGCACAGTACCGAGGCCGCCGAGGCAAGTACCGGCATGGAACTCCGAGCGATGGACCCTTTGGGTGTTCGGTAGAAAATCCGCACTCGTTGATCGCTCCTTCGTTCTTCAGGGTATGGCCGTAACGGTCACGCTGATGGTCGGGCCCGGGTCCAGTGGAACTCCCGTCGGACTCTTCGCGTCGGTGATGGTGACGGGGAAGTTCGCCGGCTCCGGCGTCGATTGCGCATCGAAGCGGCAGGTCACCAGCGGGTTGCGCGGACCTTGCACTCCTTTGGCCGAGGCCCAGGCCAACGACAGGATCCGCTGTGCATCCTTGTCGTTGAACGCGGCCAGCGCGCTAGCGCTTGCCGGGATGTAGCCGTTGCAGAACTGCGACCCGCTGCCGTCGTCGAGGCACTCGGCGTCATCGTTGCACGGCGTGCCGTCGTTCGCCGAAAGCTTGCACGCGCCCACGTAACATGTGACGGCCTCTGCGGTGCCGGTGAACTCGCCGGGAGCGTTCTGGTAGCCAACGTCGAGCCCCAGCGCGCCGAACTTCACCGCGTTGGTCAACGAGAAGGCGACGTAGAACGACCCGGCGCTGGGCAGTGTCGTCGTTGTGACGGGGCCCTGTGTCGTGGTGGTCGGCCCCTGAGTCGTAGTGGTCTGTCCCTGCGTAGTGGTTGTGGTGCTGGAGCCTCCGCAACTCACCTTTACGGTCACCGCAGGCAGCGGGTCGATCGTCGTCCCGCCCGGGTGAGCGGCGTCGACGACGGTGATCGCGAAATCTGACGGCGCCGGCATCTCCGAGGCCAGGAACCGGCACTCGAAGATGTCGACCGGCCCCATGAAGCCTTCGATCCCCGTCATGGCGACGGTCAGTATCTTCTTCGAGTCCTTGTCGTTTGCCGACCAGAAGTTGGCGGCATCGCCCGCACCCTCGAGCGGACTACACTCGACCTCTCCGGCCGATCCGGCGAACTTCCCGGGTGCGTTCGCGTAATTGGTATCCCACTGCAGCGACTCCACCCCCACTTCGTCGTCGAGGCGGAACACCGCACTGCAATCCATATCGAGGACCGTCGTCGTGGTCGTGCTGGTGCTGGTGGTGCTGGTACTCGTGCTGGTGACCGTGGTCGTGGTGGTGCCGACTTCGGTGACGAAAATCTCGTAGCTCGTGTCGAGCATTCGCGGCGGTTCGCCGTTGTTGTGTGCGAGTACGTGGACCCAGTCCGATCCCAGATCCAGCGGGCTATCGGGGCGCCCGGTCAAAGCGAAGCCGGCCACGTCGAGGGCTCCTTCCGCGCTGCACTCCTGTCCGATGACGCGGTCGTTGCAGGCCGTCAGTTGCTCCTGCGCGACTGCGACCGGGTTCGAAGAACTCGGCACGTCGACGCTGACGTCGATGCCCTGGTCGACGGGTTGAGTTGCATCGACCACCGACAAGTACAGCAGCGGCCTGGTTCCCTGCACGCTTCCACCCGGCGGCGGCTCGAGGCCGATCAGGAACGGGCGCGAGTACAGGTTGATGTCGCCGGCGTCGGTGACGTTGGCCGGGACCACCGTAACCGTGACCGGGTCGGCGCCGTAGCTCGGCGTGAGGTAGTCCGGTCCGGAGCAGGCCACCACGCCTTCGACGGGCGGCGTGGTCGTGGAGCAAGTGCGTGGGATGCCGTCGCTCGGGGGCGGGGCCTGGTCCGGATAGCCGGACACGTCGAGGGTGATCTCGCCGGTGAGACCGCCGATCACCAGCGATCTCTCTTCGAAGGCGGCGCTGCCGCGCAGGATCGCCACGCAGCAGGCCATTGCGGGGTCGTCGGTCGGGGTGACGATGAAGCGGATTGCCGAGACGGAGGGTGGAATGGTTTCGGCGAAACCCGCGGCCGAGCCGCCGTCCGAAGGCCCGGCTGCATCGCTACGCGCGCTGCCGGATCGTGCCGCCGCGCTGGCGCCGCTGCGCTGCTGCCACAGCAGCCGAAAACCGAGCTGGCCGCCGCCGTCCTGCCCCGAGGAACCGCCGCCGCCGCAGCCCGAGGAAACCGCAAAAATCGATGCCGCCAGTGCGGCTGCGCCCCGCCTCGAAAGTGAACCCATATCAGCCAGCCCCCTTGCCCGGCTCCATACCGCCCCGGTCTCCTCTACGCAAGCGCGCCGAACGCGCGGCGAATGAGACCGGGAGTGCGTTTGGCCCGAGTTTGCGCGGCAGCTATGCAAGTCGCAAGCAAGGGAGAACAACCATGGCACGTATGTCGAAACTCGATCGTTCGGTCAGCGGCAAGGTCGCGATCGTCACCGGTGCAGCGTCGGGGATGGGACGCGCGACCGCGCGTCTGTTCGCCGACGAAGGCGTGAAGGTCGCGGTCACCGACCTCGGTCGCGACGGCGTCGAAGCGGTGGTCGCCGAGATCGGCGCGGCCGGCGGTGCGGCTCGCGGCTGGGTGATGGACGTGCGCGACGGCGCCGGCGTCGCGCGGGTGGTCGCGCAGGCTGCCGAGCACTTCGGCGGTCTCGACATAGTGGTGAACAACGCAGGGGCGGTGTTCCCAACCCCGATCGACGGCGCCGACTTCGAAGAGAACTGGTGCAAGTCGCTCGACGTGTTGCTCACCGGCCAGACCCGTGTCGTGCGCGCCGCGCTGCCGTTCCTGCGCAGGTCTGCGAGCCCGCGCATCGTCAACATCGCGTCGACCGAGGGATTCGGAGCCACCAAGTACGGTTCGGGTTACACCGCCGCCAAGCACGGCGTGATCGGCCTGACCCGCTCGCTCGCGGTCGAACTCGGCAGCGAGCGCATCACGGTAAATTGCGTTGCACCGGGACCCATCCACACCGCCATCACCGAAGCGATACCGGACGAACACAAGACGATCTTCGCCAAGCGGCGAACGGCGCTCGGCCGTTACGGCGATCCCGAAGAAGTCGCGCACGCGATCTTGAATTTCTGTTTGCCGGCGATGACCTTCGTCACCGGGGCTGTGCTGGTGGTGGACGGCGGACTGTTGGTTCGCAACGCCTGAGTGGCGATTGCGCTGCGGACGGGAGTGACTTGCGACAGCATGCCGCTCGGGGCTCCAGCGCAGGGGCCACGGTCAGCTTGCGGCTTCTTTCCAGGCACCGGCGAGGGCGCGTCGATCGACCTTGCCGCCAGCGTTACGCGGCAGAACATCGACGAAGCGAAACAGACGCGGGGTCTTGTAGGCGGCCAGACGCGCGCGGCACCAGGCGCGCAGGTCGTCGCCGGTGGCCGGCATCAGTCCGCGGCGCAGGGCGATCAGTGCGACGACGAGCTGACCCCATTCGCGGTCGTCGAGACCGAAGACCACACACTCACGCACTGCCGGATGCTCTTCCAGCAGCGCCTCGACTTCGGCGGGTACGACGTTCTCGCCGCCGCTGACGATCAGGTCGCTACGCCGGCCGGCGATGTGTACGCGACCACTGCGGTCGATGCGCGCGAGGTCGCCGGTGTGCAGCCATCGTTGCTCCGAAGGCAGCGGCGCGCCTTGCTGCGAATCACCACTCGAGATGTGCGCGGCCGTGTCGATGTCGAAGGCCGCGGCGTCGGCGTCGTCGTTGCGGAAGTAACCGCACGTTAGGTTGGCACCGCGCGCGATCAATTCACCGACACCGTCGTCGCCGGCTTCGTCGATTCGCACTTCGACGCCCGGCAGCGGACGGCCGACGCTGCCGTCGGCTGCGTCGACGCTGCCCGGCGCCGTGGTGCACAGCTGCGAGCAGGCTTCACTGAGGCCGTAGGTCGCGGCGATCGGGAGGCCCAGTTCCAGCGCCTGCCGCGCCAGCGCCGGCGACAGCGCCGCGCCGCCTACGAGCAGGCACCGCAGCCCGGCGTTGTGCGGCTGCAACGGTGATTCGAGCAGCCGCGCGAGCATCGTCGGCACCAGCGAGATCATAGTTGCCGGGCCGCTTTCGATTGCGTCGCGCACGCGGGCTTCGTCGAAACCGTCTTCGAGGTCGACGCGGCTTCCTTCGAGTACCGCGCGCGCCAATATCGCCAGACCGCCGACGTGGTAGAGCGGCAGCGTGGCCAGCCAGACATCGGCGCCGCCGTGGCCGAGCCGCTGCCTGGACGCGGCCGCCGCCGCACAGTGGTTGGCGTTGGTCAGCACCACGCCTTTGGGCAGCGCGGTGGTTCCCGAGGTATAGACGATCATCCACGCTGCTGTCGCGTCGATGCGCGGCGGCAGGGCTGCGGACTTTGCGATCGTTACGCGATCGAGATCACGGTGGACGTCGAGGTAGCAGGTGCCGGGCACCGCGCTGTTGGGTACCTGCTGCGACAAGCGGCCCGGATCGTACAGCGCCGCACTGCCGGCTCCGCTCTGCAGGGTGAGGATGGAGTCGAGCAGCACCAGACGCGGCTCGGCGTGCGCGAGCAACGGGCCGAGCTCTGCGCCGCCAAGGCGCGTGTTGACGGGTACCAGCACTGCACCGATCTTCTGTGCGGCGTGCAACAGCGCCACCAGACGCGGGTGGTTCGGCGTGCGCACGGCGATGCGGTCGCCGCGCGCGATTCCGAGCGACACTAACCGCAGCGCGATGGTTTCGGCTTCGCGCGCAAGCGCCGCGTAGTCGAAGTCGCACGGTGCGTCCGAGGCTGCGCGCGCGTCGGTGCTGCTTCCAAAGTGGAGCGCTGCGGCGTGCGGCGTCAGTCGCGCGCGTTCCCACAGCCACGCGTCGCCGCTGCTGCGCCCGGCTTCACCGACGATGGTATTTTCAGCGCTCACGTTCGGAGAGTTCCGCACCGAGGCCCGGGCCTCGGATCACGAACAAAGGTTGTGGCGTGGCTGCTTCGCGTGTATTTGTCGAGACGTCGTGCGCCGCGCCTTCGTGCAGCGGTTGCACATCAGGTTGGACTGCGTCCGGCGCTGCTTGCGCCGCCGCCAGCAAGAACGCGCCGCCGAGCCCCAGCGCTTCGGTGCTGCCGGCGGCGTGCGCGACGTGCGCGGTGGCGGCGCGGCCGACCGCCGACTCGATCGAATCGGTGAATACCACGCGCAGGCCGCCGCGGCGCGCGGTATGCGCCAGCGCCAGCGCCGGCAGCGGTCCACCGACGCGTTCGAGCTTGAGCACCAGCACGTCGGCCGCATTCGCGTCGATCACCGCGGTCAGGTCGCGCTCGCAGCAGATCGACTCGTCGACCGCGACCGCGACGTAGGCGCGCAGGCCCCTGAGCAACGTTTCCCGGTGCGGTGAAGGTTCACCGAGAGGTTCCTCGATGAAATCCACGCCGGCACCTTGCAGTGCGCGCAGCGCAGCTTCGGCCTCGGCTGCGTGCCACGCGCGGTTGGCGTCGAGTCGCAGCCGCGTCTGCGGCGCTGCCGCTGCGATGACGTCGCGCACTCGCGCGATGTCTTCGCCGACGGCAGTGCCGCCAACCTTGAGTTTGAGCGCGCGAAAACCGTTTGCCGCGTAGCGCGCGGCTTCCTCGACTGCGAGCGCCTGGTCGCCGGGCAGCAGTGCCGAGACCTCGAGCGTTGCGTCGGATGCGGCGCCGAGCAGGACGGCCAACGAAACGCCGCGCCGGCGCGCCTCGAGGTCGAGCACGGCGCACTGAAGGCCGGCGCGTGCGGTCGATGACAGCGAGACGTCGAAGCTGCGCTCGATGAGCAGTGACGCGAGCGGCTTGGTGGCGACGATCTGCGCGGCCAGATCCCGGAGCTCACGCAAGGTCTGGCCGGCGTTGCGGGGCGAGATCCAATCGACCGCGCTGGCCTCGCCGATTCCTTGGGTGCCGTCGTCGCCGCGCAGTCGTAGCCACACCACCTCGCGTGCCACGAGCGCGGCGCGCCCGGGTTGCGCCGGCTGCCGCAGCGGCGCGCGCAGCGGTAGCGACGTCGAAACGATCTCGGCGCCGACTACGCGTCCGCTTACGCCAGGCGCGTCCACGCCACTCCGAGTGCCAGCAGCGCGCCGTATACGACTTGCAGACGCGCGGTCGCGCCGAGCATCTCGTTTAGGGTCTGGCCGCTACGTTGCATGACTTCGCGCGCGGTGGACGCGGCCAGCGGCGACGCCAGCAGCGGCAGCAGCACCGCCGCACCGAACCACGGCGTGAGCAGGATCGGCCACAGCAGCGCCGTTGCCAGCAGCGCCAGGTACTGCGCACGCGTGGTACGCTCTCCGATGCGTACTGCCAGCGTGCGCTTGCCGGCCTTGGAATCGGTGGCGATGTCGCGCAGGTTGTTGACCACCAAGATTGCGACCGCGAGCAGCCCGATCGGCACTGCCGCTGCCAGCGTGGCTGCGTCAAGCGACCCGCGTTGCAGCCACACCGTGCCGCACACCGGCACCAGTCCGAAGAATGCGAACACGAAGACGTCGCCGAGGCCGTGCGAGGCCAGCGGCCACGGGCCGCCGGCGTATGCATAGGCGCATGCCAGCGACGCGACGCCGACGACCAGGATCGGTACGCCGCCGCGCGCGATCAGCACCACGCCGAGGAGTGCGGCTGCGATGACGCACGCCACGAAGCCGCGGCGCACCGCCTGCGGCTCGAGCAATCCCGACTGCACTACGCGGGTGGGACCGACGCGTTCGTGAGTGTCGATGCCGCCGAGCCAGTCGTAGTAGTCGTTGGCGAGGTTGACGGCTGCCTGGATCGCGAACGCTGCCGCCAGCGTGATCGCCGCGATGACGACGTCGCCGGCCGTGCGCGGCGGTGCCAGCGCGAGGCCGACGACTACCGGCACGATGCTGGCCGTCAGCGTACGCGGCCGGATCGCCAGCAGCCAGCGTTGCGCACTCGTCATCTGGTCCCGGGGCTCGTTCACCGTCGTCGTCTGCGTCGTCTCTGCGCGGCCGTGCGGCGCTCGCTTCACGGCAAGCGACGGAACTTGGAAAAGTCGGGTTTGCGCTTCTCGAGGTACGCGTTGCGGCCCTCTTGCCCTTCTTCGCTCATGTAGAACAGCAGCGTGGCGTTGCCGGCCAGCTCCTGGATGCCGGCCTGACCGTCGAGTTCGGCGTTGAAACCGGCCTTGAGGCAGCGCAGCGCGATCGGACTGTGCTGCAGCATCTCGCGACACCAGGCTACCGTCGTTTCTTCGAGCTCGGCGAGCGGCACCACGGTGTTGACCATCCCCATTTCGAGCGCTTCGTGTGCGTCGTACTGCCGGCACAGGTACCAGATCTCGCGCGCTTTCTTCTGCCCGACCAGCCGCGCCAGGTACGAAGCCCCGAAACCGCCGTCGAAGCTGCCCACGCGCGGACCGGTCTGGCCGAAGCGCGCGTTGTCGGCGGCGATCGTCAGGTCGCAGACTACGTGCAGTACGTGGCCGCCGCCGATCGCGTAACCGGCGACCATCGCCACCACCGGCTTGGGCAGGCTGCGGATCAGGCGCTGCAAGTCGAGCACGTTCAGGCGCGGAACGCCGTCGCTGCCGACGTAGCCCTGCTCGCCGCGCACGCGCTGGTCGCCGCCGCTGCAAAAGGCTTCGCCGCCTTCGCCGGTCAGGATCACGACGCCGATCTCTTCGTCGTCGCGCGCCTTGGAGAACGCGTCGAGTAGTTCCATTACCGTCGTCGGCCGGAACGCGTTGCGTACCTGCGGCCGGTTGATCGCGATGCGGCCGATGCCTTCGGCCTTGTTGAAGGTGATGTCCTGGTAGGTGTGGGCGGTTTGCCACGCGATGGTCACGGTCGGGCTCCTTGGTGTGTGTTGGTTTGTGCGACTCGTTCGGCGAAAGCGCCGAGGGCGGACGCGAAGAATTCGGGTTTTTCCAGATGGACGTTGTGGCCCGCGTTCTCGGCGCGAAGCCACATCGCGTTTGGCAGCGCTTCCTGCATCCGTTCGGCCACGGCACCGAACTTGCCGTCGAGCGCGCCGGTGATCAGCAGAACCGGAAGCGCGAGCGCACCCAGGCGCGCGCCGAGCCACGGCTGCGCACCCGTGCCCGCCGCTCTGAGCGACGCGGCCAGTTCGTGCGCCTGGCCGTTGAGGCGAAGCCGGCGCTGCTGTTTGCGCGCAGCCGGCGCAAGCGCCGCTTGGCTCGCGAACAGAGGCTGGCGCTCCCACGCCTCGACGAACGTGAGCAGGCCGTCGCGTTCGAGTGTCGCGGCGCGCTGTTCGTCTTCGGCGACGCGCCGGCGGCGTTCGTTCGCGCCGGCGATGCCGGGCGAGGCTCCTTCCAGTACGAGGCCACCCAATCGCGCCGGAAAGTTCAGTGCGTAGGCGAGCGCGATGCGACCGCCCATCGAATAGCCGACCAGGATCGCGTCGCGCAGTTCGAGTTGGTCGATCAGTGCCTCGACGAGACGACAGGCGCCGTCGATCGAGTAGTCGTCGGGAAAACGCGCGGCACGCGTGCGGCCGTGACCGGGAAGGTCGACGGCGACGCTGCGCAGACGCGGGCCCAGCGCGCTACGGATCACCTGCCAGTCTTCCTTGCAGCCGAGGAAGCCGTGCAACAGCACGACCGCCGGTGCGTCTCGCGGCCCGCTGTCGTCGAAGGACAGCTCGCAGTTGTCGACCAGAAGGCTCTGCATCAGGAAGCTCGTGGCTTGGGCGCGAGTGCCGTGCTGACGATCGCCGGGGTTGCGGCCTCTCGCGCCGCGTCTTGCGCGAGTGCCACCAGGCGGCGGCAGCGCTCTGGATTCGTCGTGCGGTCGGTGCGGATCTCGATCACGCGCGGCTCGTCTCGTCCGATTGCGGCGCGCAGCAGTTCGGCGAGTCGTGCGAGGTCGCTTGCCAGATCGTAGGCACCAGGGAGCAGCGCCGTTGCAACCGCGGCGAGGTCGACACCGTGCGGCGTCGCAAACAGCGGCTCGAAGATCGCACCGAGTCCTTGCTGGGGCAGAAACGAGAAAATGCCTCCGCCGTCGTTGTTGATGACCACCGTTACCAGCGGGATGCGATAGCGCGCGGCGACCGCCAGTGCGGTGGCGTCGTGCAGGAAGCTCAAGTCGCCTATCACCAGCACGGTCGCTCGAGCGCGCGTCGCGGCGACGCCAAGTGCCGTCGATATCACGCCGTCGATGCCGCTGGCGCCGCGGTTGGCCAGTATGCGAAGATCCTGGTCGCTCTGGCCGAAGAACGCGTCGGCGTCGCGGATCGGCATGCTGTTGCCGACGAACAGCGTGGCCGGCCGGTCCGAGTGCGAGGTCACGGCACCTGCGACCGCGCGCACGATCGCGCCTTCGAAAACCTCCGACCCGGGCAGGGCTGCGGCGTCGAGCGCTTGATCCAAAGTGGTGCGCGCGGCACGCGAGGCAGCCAGCCAGTTCGCCGTCCATTGCGATCGCGCGCCGGTGGTGCCGGCGCGCGTGTCTGTCGTATCGCAATGGCGCTGGTCGATCAGCGCAGCGACGAGATCGCGGCACAACGGCGCGGGTTGGCTGCGTACCACGGTGCTGCTGGTGTGAAACGGATCGGGCCAACCCGATGCCGCCACCAGCAGGTGATCGCAGGGGCGGCTTTCTTCGAGAAAGGTTTGCAGCGAGCGCGGTGCGGGAGTCGTGCCGAAGCGCAGCACGGCGTCGGGGCGATTGTCGCACCGGAAGTTCTCGTCTCGCAGCAGCGGGTCGTAAGCGTCGACCACCAGGTTGTGATCGTGGCCGCCGTAACGCAGACCGCTGAGCGGATCGGCGAGGATCGGCCAGCCGAGAGCCGCGGCCAGCGCGGCGATGTCGCCCGCCGGCAACGTCTGTCCGGCACACACGATGAGGCCGCGTTCGGCTCGCGACAGCCGTTGTGCCAGCGCGCGCGTCGCCGCGTCGTCGAGGCGAGAGGGGCTGCACAATACCCCATGCGGACTTGCCGGCGCTTGCTCGGGCAGTCGCGCGGCGAGATCGAGGCGGGCGTCGCCGCTGAAACTGTCGTCCCAGAAAGGTTCGCGCAAGGGCAGGTTCAGTTGTACCGGTCCGGCGTGCTCCGCGCTCGCCGTCGCCAGCGCGCGTCGTGCAAGCGATCGATAGTAGCGCTCGGCGCTTTCTCCAACGTCGAGGATCGGGACGTCGACTGCCCAGCGCGCGTGCGATCCGTAAAGTGCCACCTGGTCGATGGTCTGTGGTGCCGAGCAGTCGCGGAGCTCAGGCGGCCGATCGGCAGCGAAAAGCAGCAGCGGGACGCCGGCGAGCGAGGCTTCGACGACCGCCGGCAGCAGGTTCGCCGCCGCGGTTCCCGAGGTGCACACGACCAGTACCGGGGCTTCGCTCGCCTTTGCCAGTCCGAGCGCGAAGAAGCCGAGGCTGCGTTCGTCGGTGATGACGTGCGTGCGGATGCGCCGCTCGGCCAGCGCCAGTGCCAGCGGCGTCGAACGCGAGCCGGGCGCCAGGCAGGCCTCGCGCAGTCCTTCGCGTTCGAGTTCACCGAGCAGGCTGCGCGCCGCGAACAGGGCTTTGCTGGCAGCGCTAGGAGCCTGTTGAAAATGGCCCATCTGCGGTGTTGCGCGCGAAACCACTGGCTACGTCGCGAGCCCGCAGCCGGCGACGGGCGAGATCCAAGCCGCGTAGCGGACGACTTTCGCGCGCGCCTTGCATCTGGAACATTTTGAAGAGGCTGATGGACGGTTTTTCAACAGGCTCCTAGGCGGCGCATTCATCGTCTTCAACCTCGAAGTACGGAAGCATCGAGCGCATTTTGCTCTCGGTCTCGTCGAACTCGCGTTCGGCGGCGGAGCCTTCGACGATTCCGGCTCCCGCCCACACGTGGGTGCGGCCGTCCTCGATCAGCGCCGCCCGCAGCGAGACCGCGAGTTCTCCGTCGCCGCTCGCGCCCATCCAACCGACGGCGCCGCTGTACCACCCGCGATCGGCCGCTTCGGTTTCGAGAAACCTCTTGGCCGCGGCCCGCGGCGCGCCGCATACCGCCGGTGTCGGGTGCAAGCGCCGCGCGGCTTCGAGCAGCGAGACCGGACGCGACAGCGTCGCGCGAATCGGAGTGTGAAGGTGGAGCGACTCGGGCAGCCGCATCACGTCCGGTGTCTGAGACAGTTCGATGTCGCGGGCCACGGGTCGGAGAGCGTCGATGATCGCATCGACGACGATGCGATGCTCACGCTGTTCCTTGTCGTTGGCCAGCAGTTCGAGAACGCCGGCTTCGTCTAGGGCGTCGCTGCTTCCGCGCGGTGCCGAGCCTGCCAGAGCGTCGGCGTCGAGAGTTCTGCCGTGCACGCGCGCGAGGCGTTCGGGGCTCGAGCCGAGGAAGCAGCGGCCGCGCCAGCGCACCATGAAGGTGAAACAGTCGCCGCGGTTCTCGGCCAGTGCACTCAGGATCGGCTCGACCCGCGGCCGAGTTGCAGCACTCAGCGTGCGACGCCGCGCCAGCACCGCCTTGTCGAGACGGCCGCTGCGGATGCGCCGCTGGGCCTCGGCCACGCGCGCGAACCACTTGGCGTCGTCGTCGGCGCTGCTGCTCGCCGGTGCTGCCGTTGCTGCGGCGTCGACTCGTGAGGTCGATGACAGCGCGTGTGCGGCACCATCCGTCGAAATAGACCGGCCACCAGAATCTGAAAGCAGATCCTCTTCGAGTTCATCTCCCGCCGCTGTTTCCACGCATCCGAGCAGCGCGGCGGGTGTCTGTTCGCGGCCGGCGGGATGGGTGACGACCAGGCGACGCACGTCGCCCTCGCGGATCCACAGTACGCGCGGTACGAAGAAGCGAAGTGGCGGAAAGTCGCGCCAGCACGGCGCAAGCGTGCCGGCTCCGAACGCGAAGCCGCCTACCAGCAGCGGCCAGTCGTCGGCTCCGCTGTCGAGTTCCTTGCGAAGTTCCGCGAGCGCGCGGCTCGCGTCTTCGAAACGCCTGCGGCCGGCAGTCTCGACCACGCGCGCCGCTCCGAGTCCCGCCAGTTCGATTCCCGCTGCGTCGCAGCGCCAGTAGAACGCCGGCTCTCCAGGTGCGCGGGCGATCGCGTCGAGGGGATTGCCGATAGCGGCGGCGCTCAGCACCGCGCGTCTGAGTCTGTCACGCTGGTCGATCATCGGTCCTGCCTGCGGCCGGTCAGGATCTGCACGGCGCCCATCATTGTCTGTTCGCGCGCCACGCCGGTGAGGCCCGCCTCGTCGAGCATCGGCTCGAGTTCTTCCCAGGGCGGCAAGTACGCGGTCGAGGCCGGCAGGTACGAATACGCGCGGCGGTCCGCCAGCAAGCGGCCGAGCATCGGTACCACGCGGTCGAAGTAGATCGAATGCCCCAGGCGCACCAGCGCCCGCGAAGGACGCGCGACTTCCAGCAGCCCCACGCGCCCTCCCCGCCTCAGAACCCGCGCCATTTCCGCGAAGGCCAGCGGCAGGCTCGTGAAGTTGCGCAGCGCGAAGCCGCACACGACGACGTCGACGCTCGCGCTGCGCAGCGGCAGTTGCAGCGCATCGGCGCGTGCCAGCACCGAGCCGAGCCCGCGCGCCTTGGCGTGTTCGAGCATGCGCGCCGCGTAGTCGAGCGCTACCACGCGGGCGCCGCGTGCGCGGCACATCTCGGCAAAATCGCCGGTGCCGCACGCGAGGTCGAGCACCACTTCACCGACACGAAGGCCGACCAGATCCAATGTGCGCCGCCGCCAGCGTTGGTCCATGCCGAGGGTCAGCAGGCGGTTCATACGGTCGTAGTGCGGCGCGATGCGATCGAACATCGCCTCGACGACGACCGCCTTGTCGGCGGCGGCGGGAAGGTTTACTGCCACGTCACACGCACCTTGCTGCGCGCCGCCACTTTGAGCGCCAGCGCCAGCGTCGGTTCATCGCCTTTCGCTTTGAGTCGGCGCAGCGCGCGACTTACCAGCACGCGCTGGAAGTGATGGGCTACGACGGCGGTGACCAGCGGCAGCAACTCGCGAAAGGCCTTGGTCACGGCTTCGCCGTCGTCGCTGTCCTTGGCGCGCGGCTTGCGGATGTGGTCATCGAACAGGTCGATCGCGTGGTCGCAGGTCTTGCGGACGGCGCGGTCGTGGCGGATCGCGAGCGCCAGAAGTTTGGTGAGCGGGAAGCCGTGGGCGAGCAGGCGGATCGCGCCGCGGGCCGCGACCAGGTCGCCTTCGGTGTAGCGGCGCTTACCGTCGGCCGCCTCCTGGCCCTCGGCCAGGCCGGCTTCCTCGGCCGAACGAATCAGCGCCAGCGGCACGCCGAGGCGCTGGGCCAGCTCGTCGCTCGAATAGGCCGGCCCGTCCGCCTCTTCCTCGAGCGCGGCCAGCAGGGCGGTGTCCGAGCGCTGCGTTCCGTCTCGCTCGAGCAGCATCCTGATCGCTTTGAGCGACAGCCCCTTGGCGGCCATCGAGCGGATCAGCAGCAGGCGGCCGAGGTGGTCTTCGGTGTAGACGGCCTTTCTACCGGCCTTGGCGGGCAGCGGAACCAGGCCGTGGGTCTGGTAGTAGCGGATGGTGTCGACGCTGACGCCGGCCGCTTGGGCGAGCTCGCTGACTTCGTACTCCACGAGTCCGGACTCTTAGAGTGATCGCTCGAAAGGTCAAGGCGAGCCGGGGCTTGCCCGGCTCGCTGCGGACGCTGCCGCTCGAACGCTGCGGACGCTGCCGCTCGAACGCTGCGGACGCTGCCGCTCGAACGATGCGGACGCTGCCGCTCGAACGACGAAGCGGCCGGCAGGTTGCCCTGCCGGCCGCTTTGCGTGCTTCCCGTTGCGTGAAAGGTCCGCGCAACAAGAAGAGTCGGCCTCGGTCGTGGTTCTAGTCGATGCCCTCGGTCTCGGTCTCGACCTCGTTTTCGTCGTCGACCCCGTCGTTGTCGTCGTCGCTGTCGCTCGCGTCTGAAATGCCGTCGCCGTCGTCGTCGTTGTCGTCGGCATTGTCGATCCCGTCGTTGTCGTCGTCGGTGTCGAGCGAATCGTCGATGCCGTCGTTGTCGTCATCGAGGTCGGCGGCGTCACTGATGCCGTCGTTGTCGTCGTCGGTATCTACGGAGTCTTTGATGCCGTCGTCGTCGAGGTCGCCGTCGGTCGCGTCGGCGCGGTGGTCGCCGTCCTCGTCGTTGTCGATCTTGTCCTTGATGCCGTCGTTGTCGTCGTCCTTGTCGCGGTTGTCGCTGATGCCGTCGTTGTCGTCGTCCGGGTCGACGTCGTCGGTCAGGCCGTCGTTGTCGTCGTCCCCATCGCGTTCGTTGTAGATGCCGTCGTTGTCGAAATCGTCGTCGTCGGCTCCTGCAACGTCGCTGGGATCGAGGTCGTCGGCGATGCCGTCGTTGTCGTCGTCCATGTCGAGGTAGTCGGGGATGCCGTCGTTGTCGTCGTCGGGGTCTTTGCCGTCCTTGATGCCGTCGTTGTCGTCGTCCTTGTCGAGCGAGTTGACTTTGCCGTCGCCATCGAAATCGTTGCTGTCGACCACCTGGTCGGCGTCGCTGATGCCGTCGCCGTTTTCGTCGGCGTCGTCGCCGTCGGGAATGCCGTCGTTGTCGTCATCGCCGTCCCAATCGTCGCGGATACCGTCGCCGTCGTTGTCGGCAACTGCCGAGTCATCGACGAAATCGGCGTGGGCGAGGCCGTGTCCGCCGACCTGGCCGACCGCCGGCGCCAGCAGTGCCACGGCCGCTCCAAGGTGCAGCCGGAACAGCATCATCGAAAAAGTGCCGAGGTATACCTTGGCGCGTCGCGTCGTAGATTCGTTCTTCATTCCTTTTTCCTCCGAGTCGTTGGTGCTTGCCCCGCCCCCCGGACCAACAGCGATCCGATGCGGCGCTCGCTCTTCGAGGGGTGGAAAAGCAAAGGGTGTGCCGTTCGTTGCGAGAGCCACGATGTTCGGTGCGGGCTCTTGCGTCTCGCGTCCGCACCGAGCCGCCGCCGCGATAGTGAAGCCTTCAGATTAGTTGCTGATTCTTCGCGTGATGACCGGGAATCACGTGTTCGACTCGCGGCGGGTCGAGGATGCCGGGTGAGATCTCCGGCGCGCTGCGACCGCAGCGCGACCATGCAAGATGTTGCGGCACCCCGCAAGATCCTTCGGGCTTTGCCGTCGCGCGCAGTTGTTGACGCTGTTATCAACGGGAAGTCGAGGGGCGCGCCCGGCCTGCCTCCGACTGCGCTTTGACGAGGCCGGCGTCCGTGGAGGCGTCGTGCAGTGCCACGTAGAGCGCCGCTCCGACGTACGACATCGCGGTATATGCGGCGCCGCTGAGGACCGCGCCGAGCAGCGCCGTCGCAAACGCGGCGGGATCGAGCGCGGCCGCAGTCGCGTGTGCTTCCAGCGGCAGTCCGCTGCCGAAGAGTTCTTCGAGTTGCGACGCCGAGTCGCGCAAGGCCGCAGCGGCCAGGATCTCACCCGGCAGCAACAGCATGACCATCGCGAAACCTACACCGAGAATCTCCGCGTGGTGCCCCTTGGTGAGTTCGCGGCTGTGCCCGAGGGCCGCAGTCCAGCGTTCTCTGCGGTCGATGGCGCAGTAGAACGCCTGCGACCACGCCAGCAAGGCCAAGACGCCCGGGACGATGAAGAACAACAGACCGAGCAGCGCCAGTGTCAGCCAGG
>Ga0172375_10005513_pt1 | contig 18217 bp, 10 predicted proteins | sample LakKiv1m_FD_114537 | JGI IMG/M metagenome (GOLD analysis project Ga0172375, IMG submission 114537) | Freshwater microbial communities from Kabuno Bay, South-Kivu, Congo - kab_092012_11.1m | ecosystem: Environmental > Aquatic > Freshwater > Lake | place: Democratic Republic of the Congo...
GACCTTGCCGTCCACGACGCTGACGTTCGAGCCGACTTCCGTCGTCCAGGATCCCTGACCGATGGTGTTCCACGTGCCCCAGCCGGAGCCTTCGCCGCCGACCGTGAAGCCTTCTTCGTCGAAGCTGCCGTTCTGGATGCCTTCTTCGATCTCGACATAGCCGAGGATGACTTCTTCATCCATCTCGAAGTTGTCGAAGGTGAGGACCGCGGCGCCGTACTGGCCGACGCAGGCCGTCAGTTTGAAGTTCGCTTCGTACGCGACGTATTCGACGACGACGTGGTTGTCGCCGACGCCGAGCGTCACGGGGATCGCGATGTTGGCAACGTTGTCGGTGGTGGTCATCTCCATCGAGAAGGTGCCGGCCACGGTGGCGTGGACGTCGAATTCGATGCGGTAATGTTTACCAGGTTCGACGTCGAGGAGCGGATCCGTCGGGCGGTAGGACAACTGGATCGACCAGACGTAGTCGCCGGTGCCGAGCGTCTCGAGGACGACCTTGCCGTCCACGACGCTGACGTTCGAGCCGACTTCCGTCGTCCAGGATCCCTGTCCGATGGTGTTCCACGTGCCCCAGCCGGAGCCTTCGCCGCCGACTGTGAAGCCTTCCGCGTCGAAGTCGCCGTTCTGGATGCCGTCTTCGACCGGCCAGTAGTCGATTTCGTTGAGAACCATCGGTTCCGGATAGATCGGCTGCGCGAAGGTGAAGTCGTCGAACACGAGGACGGTGCCGACGGGAGCGAGGCCGAAGAGGATGTTCATGCGGAACTGATCCTGGGTCGCTTCGAAGAACATGACGATGTGATTGTCGCCGGGTTTGAGCATGAAATACTGTTTCGTGGCGGGATCGCCGCGGACTTCGACGCCGATTTCGAAGTATTCGTTGGAGTTGACGTCGAATTCGATGCGGTAGACCGCACCTTCATAAAGGTCCGCGTCCGCGTGGTTGTACTGGATCTGCGCGGCCCAGTCGGCGCCGCCGGTCTGGGTGGTCGTCGCGGTGAGGACGCCGTCTTGGATCGTCTGGGTGCCGAAGTAGTTGGGTTGAGCCCAGTCGGCGCTGTTGTTCTTGGTGGACCAGAACGCCCAGCCGACCGCGTCGGACGGCGCGAGCGCGCTGTTCTTCTCGAAATCGCCGTTCGTGAAATAGCCTTCGGCTTCCACCGTCGGACGGCTGAGGACGAAGTTCTTCAGCGTGAAGGAGCCGGCTTCGGACGCTTCGCTGTCGAAGTTGCCGAGGTTGAACTGGAGTCCGATGGAGTCGGCGTCCGCGACGAAGTCGAGGTCGATGACGTTCGTGCCCTTGACGAGCGAGAGTTCGAACGTCTCATGGGTCGAGTCAAACGCCGCGGTCTTGACTTCGAGCGAAATGTCGCGGGCGATCGAGGACTGCAGGACGAAGTAGAGATGGTAGGTGACGCCCTTGACGAGTTCGCCGCCCTTGTACTTGAGCTGGATCGTCCAGAATTCGGGATCGCCTTCCTCGTCGATGTCGACGAAGACCTTGCCGTCGCCGAGATAGGCGCCGGAGACGGTCGGGAAGGTGGCCCAGTCGAACCATCCGGTGGCTTCGATGCCGTACCACAGGTACCAGGTGTTGGTCGGGATCTCGACCGTCGATTCATCGGTGTAGATCCAGCCGATGTTGACGTTCTCGATCGGGAGCGCGCCGACTTCGTTGGATGTTTCGCCGATGATGTTCGCGATCGGCAGGAAGTCATCTTCCGGTTCCGGCGGGAGCGCTCCGGCTTCTTCGTACAGTTTCAGGTCGGTGATGGTGAACGTGCCGGCCTGTTCGAGGTCGCCGTAGTTGCCGAAGTTCAGCTTCATGAAGTAGTAGTCGTAGAGCGACTCGAATTCGAACTCGAGCGCGTTGTCGCCGACGGCGAGTTCGACGCGCTGCGTGAGCGACGTGGGTTTGGAATGATGGTCGCCGGTGACGTTGACTTCCATCGTGCGCGCCGTCGTGGCGTTCACGGTCATCGTCAGCTTGTACATCGCGCCTTCCTTCATCGTGAGCGCGGAGTAGGTCAGGTCGTTGAACTGAATCTGCGTGCCGTAGTCGAAGCTCGTCGGATCGATGATTTCGATCTCGATGCCGCCTTCGACATATTCAGCTGCGAGCGTGCCGTCCTGCTTCCAGTAGTAGAACTGGCGGACGTAGTCGGCGTCGGTGCCGGTGATCGCATCGATCGAGGTGCCGACGGCGATCGCGTCGTTGTCGAAGAAGCCTTCGATCTCCGTGTAGTCCACTTCGACCTTGCCTTCCCACAGGACGAAATTCGAGAATTCGAGCGTGCCCGCGTTGACGGAGGTCTCGACGACGCCCGTCATGATGTTCATGTGCAGGACGGACTGGCTGGCGACGAACACCATTTCATATTCTTTCGTGCCGGTCGTGACTTCGATGATGCTGTGGGTGTCGTTGGCGTAGTCGTTGTTCGGGGCCTTGGTGACGATGTCGATGTAGCGGTCCGACGTCGAGGTGAGGGTGAACGTGATCTTGTAGGAGCGTCCCTCTTCGAGCGGAATGTCGGTGAGCATCAGGCTCTGCAGTCCGTAGTTGACTCCGCCGAGCGTTTCCTGAATGATGACGAGCTTGTCGTTCAGGACCTGGATGCTGCCGGTGGTGCCGAGCACGTTGGCGTTGGCGGCGTAATAGTACCAGGTGTTGACGCTGCCGTCCCAGCTGCCGAGTTCCGGAGCGGTCCAGTCGGTTCCGAGCCAGACTTCGTTGTCGATCAGGTCGGTCTCGGTGAAGTCGTCTCCGAGCGGCAGGGCCGAAATCTTGATGAGGCGGGATGCGCGGATGTCTCTGCCCTTGACTACGGCGCGGTAGTCGATGGTGCAGACCTTCGCGCTGGTCGAATGCAGGACATAGTCCTCGTCGATCTGGCAGGCCGGATCCTCCGAGGTGATCAGGATGCTGGTCTTGTAGTCGATGCCGTCGGATCCGAGCAGGTTGACGCCTTCGAGCAGGTCGAAGAGCTCGTCGACATAAATCTTGTCCTCATCCGTGAATCCGACATCGGTCATGCCCGAAATGGCGGCGGTGAATGCCGTGGTCGTCACTCCGGTCGTGATCGGGCCGGTCGTGGTGATCGATTCCGTCGTGGTCGTCTCCTTGCAGGCGATGAGACCGAAGACGACGAGCAAGGCGGACAGAAGCAATAATCCTTTTTTCATCTCTTATTTCCTCCTTATACATGTTCGCGTAACCGTTTACTCATCCATTATATCAAATGATGTGAGCCTTTTCAACATCTTCACGCCGTCTTTTCCGCGAAAAAACAAAATAATAAAAAAGAAATGTGGAATTGTTTACACATTTCTTTCGGGGTTTCATTCGCCCTCAAAGATCGGGGTTGACGTGGACCATGATGTGCTTCACGTCGGGGATTTCATCCTCGATGCGGTCGTGGATCTCCTCCGCGATGCGATGCGCATCGATGATGGACAGGTCGTTTTTGACGCAGATTTCGAGATCAACGTAGAGTTTCAGGCCGAACATCCGCGTCTTCAGTTCGTCGATCCTGACGACGCCGGGATGATTGTGCACGATCGCGCGGATGCGTTCGACGGTCGCCTCGTCCGCAGCCTGGTCGACGACCTGGCTGAAGCCGGTCTTGATGATGCGGACCGCGACGAGGATGATGAGGAAGCAGATCGCGAGCGAGGCGATCGGTTCGAGGATCGTGAGGCCGAGCATCGCGCCCGAGATGCCGATGACGACGCCGGCAGCCGAGAATTCGTCCGAACGGTGATCCCACGCCATCGCCTCGAGCGCCGGCGAAGCGGCCTTCGTGGCTGCTTTCTTCGTGAACAGGTACATGATTTCCTTGATGACGATCGTCGCGACCGCCGCGGCGAGCGCGACGACGGAGGGTGCCTCGATCGGGGCGCCGGCCGTCAAAAATCCGTAGATCGATTCCACCGCCGCCTTGCCGATTTCGAGGGCCGTGACGATGAGCGCGACGCCGATGAAGACCGACGCCATGCTTTCGTACTTCTCGTGGCCGTACTGGTGGTCGGCGTCCTTCTCCTTGCGTGCGAAGACGCCGGAGATCATGACGGCGATCGACGACGCGACGTCGCCGATCGAGTTGACGGCGTCCGAGATGATCGCGGTGGACCGGCCGATGATACCGGCCGCGATCTTCATCACGGCGAGGAGAAAATTGAGGAGGGTGGTGAGGAGGGTGGTTTTTCGGATGACGCGCTTCTCGGTCTCTCGATCGGACATCGCCGGAGTCTCCTTTTTATAGACAATGCGGGGCATGTGAGTGTCCCGCATCGTGATATGCTGTCTTTCGACCCGGGGTTTCCCCCTGATTGGAAGTTGCTTTTTCAGTTGTCGCTTTCATTATAAGGCATTCGCCTTCTTTTGTCAAACCAGCTTCATTCGACGGTGTCGTACGCTTCGAAGACCTGTTCGAAATAAACGTCCGAAATCAGATCGATGAGCGCCTTGAGGGCGACGTCATCAGCGGCGTACCCCGCGATCGATCCGGTGAAGACGCCTTCCTGGAGATGCTCGGCGATGATGATGTTGAGGAAACCGACGACGTACATCGAGTCGTGCAGATCGGTGAAATAGGCTTCGATCGCGGCCGTGACCGTGGCCGGAATCTCCGGCAGGGTGATGCCGTAGGTCTCTTCGACGTCGTCGGCCGTACCGTAGACGATTTCATAGAAACGGTACTCGCAGTACAGCTTCAGCTGGGCGAGCGACGGCATTTCGCCGTCGTTCTCGGTGCCGGGCGTGTATTTGGGAGTGACGTTGTCGGTTTCATAGGTCATCGTGAACGCGGCGGAAGGCTTCGTGAAGTCGGTGCCCTTCTCGCAGTAGAGCAGATAGGCGCCGTCGCCGGCGACGACCAGTTCGCTGTAATAGAGATAGTCGGCATCGACGTTCTCGATGAGATTGTATTCCGCGTAGGCGGCGATGAAGCCGTCGATGAGGGCGTCGTCATACCCGTCGACGGTATTGAGATAGGTGAGCGAATCGCTCGCGGAGAGGTTTTCCGTCGACAGCATGAAGCCGTACTGCTTGTAGGATCCCCAGACGGCGTCGGTGCGCTTCGCCTTGTTGAAATCGGAAATCAGGTTCGAATAGGTGAGCGTGTCGTCCGCTTCGAAATACGCGCGGATGTCCGCTTCGAAGTCCGCGAGCAGCGTTTCGTAGGCTCCCTGGTCGTCGAGTCCCGCCAGGAATTCTTCGTAGTCGTCGGCTTCGCCGTCTTCGTCGCGATCGACGTAGATGCGCAGATAGTCGACGTCGAGGCTGAAGTAGTTGTCATAATAGTCCTGGACGAGATCGTAGAGATAATCCTCGAGGAGCGCCCACTCGTCGGCGATGATGCGGTCGTAGATGACGTACGGCTGGAGCGTCGACTTGATGTAGTACTTCTTGATCATCTCGTCCTCGGACTTGGCGCCGTAGGCGAGATAGATGTATTCGGCGAAGGTGTAATAGGCCGCGTAGGAACTGGCTTCGAAACTCGTTTTCAGGTCGGCGAGCGTTTCGACGTGCTCCGCGAGCTTCTCGGAGTCGTTGACGTCGAGATCGGTCTCGCAGGCTTCCCCTTCGGTGCAGTACACGTCGGCGAAATGGAGGTCGAACACGTGGGCGAACTGGGTCGCGTAGAGCGAATAGAGGGCGCCGTTCTTCTCCATCGCGAAGGCGAGGAAGTCGTCGGCCGTGATCGTGATCGAGTCGAAGGTGGCGATGATCGATTCGCTGCCCTCTTCGTCGAGTTCAAAGGACGTGTCGACGGCCTGGTAATCGACGCCGAGATAGTAGTCGTGGATCACGAACGCGTGTTCGGCGCGCAGATCGGAGATGCGGTCGGACACGAAGCCGGAGGTTTCGATGCTGTCCGTGATGAGGAGGTCCAGGATGTCGTCGTAGACGTCCTGGCCGATGATCGCCGCGAGGTCGTCGGTGTCCGCGGAGAAGCCGGAGACGTCTTCCTTGGCGGTGTCCGTCAGTTTCAGGATCATGTAATAGGCGGTGTCGGAAGAGCCGTAATACTTGACGGGGGCGTAGGTGTAGTAGAGCGACGCGTCCTCGGGATCGGCGACGTATTCGTCATAGCTGCCGAGGGTGGAGAACAGGTAGGACGCAAGACTCGACTGCGCTTCGGCGACGGTCTTGTAGACCTGGTTCACCTCGGGGACCGCCTTGACGTCCGCGACGGTGGCGTCTTCGGCGATCGTGTCACGATAGCCGCCGTAGACGAAGTTGTACATGCGGATGAAATACGCGAGCAGTTCGGCTTCCGTGAGAATGCGCGTGTTCGTGTCGTTGAAGGACGCCGACGACAGCGTGTCGATCGGCTTCGTGCCGGTGTAGAGGCGCAGTTCGCCGTGATAGGAGACGAGGTTGAACGAACGCAGGACGGCTTCGGCGTCGGTCTGGGAGAGGAACTTGATCTTGATTGCCTTGGCGTCGACGAACCAGTCGTCTTCATAGTAGTCCGCGATCGCTTCCGCGCCGACATACCAGGTCTCGTCCTCGTTCGCGGGGTCCGTCATCGCGTCGATCGCATAGTTCTCCTTGGCGCAGACCATGCGGAGATACTCCTCCTCGTTGCCGGAGTAGCCGAGCAGGAGCATGTTCTGGGCGTAGTATTCTTCATACTTGGCGACTTCGTCCGCCGGGATCTCGGCGATCAGATCGTCGTCGGTGATGCCGAACTTGAGGTTCTTTTCCTTTTCGACGAGCTCCTCAGCGGTCACCGCCGCGATGTAGTCCGACAACAAGACGGAGTCGACCATGAACAGGAGCTGGTTGATCCCGTCGTTGATTTTGAATTCTTCGTAAAGCTGCCCGTAGGTGACCGTCACGGATCCCGATCCGTTGTGATAGAAGACCGCGTCGGGGTCGCTGAGGCCGGGAATGACCGCGCCGTTTTCCGCGGTGCTCTCGGTCGTCTTCTCGCCGCACGCCGTCAGGCCGAGGCCGAGGAGGACGGAGAGAATCGCGATCAGGGTTTTCTTGCCGATGGTTTTGCTCATGTCGATTGCTCCTTAGGGAATGTTTCACGCTATTTCATATTATATAACATATCGATGGCGGAAGGAACTTTTTTTCGCACAATCCGCACGCGTGCGAATCCATTATAGACGCGCACGATGTGCTTTGTGTGAAGGTGCCGGACGAAAAAAGGACGGCGCCGCGAAAGGCGCCGTCCGGAGCGGACTTGATCAGATTCCGTTCGAATAGTCCATCGCCAGGAACCGCTTGTACATCGCGTAGCGGTGCTGGGCGTCCTTGAGGTTGAGCTCGAGGAGCTCCTGGGCTTTGTCCGGATTGATCTGGATGAGCTGGGCATAACGGGTTTCGGACATCAGGAAGTCGTGGTATTTCGACCAGTCGGGTTCCTTGGAGTCCATCTGGAAGGGGTTCTTGCCCTGGGCGACGAGCCGCGGATCATAGCGGAAGGTCGGCCAGTAGCCGCACTCGACGGCGAGTTTCGCCTGCAGGTGCGAGGTGCCCATGCCGTTGTGGAGACCGTGCGAGATGCACGGCGAGTACGCGATCACGAGCGAGGGTCCCGGATAGCTCTCGGCTTCCGTCAGCGCTTTGAAGACCTGCGCGCCGGAAGCGCCGTGGGCGATCGTGGCGACGTAGACGTGGCCGTAGGTCATCGCCATCGCCGCGAGGTCCTTCTTCTTGCCGGGTTTGCCGGCGGCGGTGAATTTCGCGATCGAGCCCGGGCGCGCCGACTTCGAGGACTGTCCGCCGGTGTTGGAGTACACCTCGGTGTCGAGCACGAGGATGTTGACGTCCTCCTCGTTCGCGATCACGTGGTCGAGGCCGCCGTAGCCGATGTCGTACGCCCAGCCGTCGCCGCCGATGATCCAGTTCGACTGCTTGACGAGGTCGGTCTTCTGCGCGAGGATGGCCTTGGCCGCCTCGGAGCCTTCCTGCTCGAGGAGCGGGATCAGCTTGCGGGCGATCTCGAGCGTCTTTTCACCGCTTGCGCGATGCTCGAGCCAGTCGCCGAGAAGGGCCTTGATCGTTTCGTCCCCGAAGGTCGGAAGCGCCGCGACGATCGCGTTCTGAAGCTTGTCGCGGAGCATTTCGGAGGCGATGCGGAGTCCGAAGCCGAATTCGGCGTTGTCTTCGAAGAGCGAGTTCGCCCAGGCCGGTCCGCGGCCTTCGGCGTTCTTCGTGTAGGGCGACGCCGGGAACGATGCGCCGTAGATCGAAGTGCAGCCGGTCGCGTTGGCGATCACGAGGCGGTCGCCGAAGAGCTGGGTGACCATCTTGATGTACGGGGTCTCGCCGCAGCCGGCGCAGGCGCCGGAGAATTCGAAGAGCGGTTGCGCGAACTGGCTGTTCTTGAGGTTCGTCTTGCCGACGAGCGCGGCCTTGTAAGTGACCTTGTTGTAGAGATAGTCGGCCTTGACGTGCTCCCGGTTCCGGATCTGCTCGGTGATCGGGCGGTAGTGCAAGGCCTTCGTCTTCGCCGGGCAGGTGTTGATGCAGACACCGCAGCCGGTGCAGTCGAGGATGGAGACCTGGATGCGGTACTTGAGGCCTTCGAGCCCCTTGCCGACGGCGTCGCGCCAGACGGTTCCTTCCGGCGCCTTTGCGGCTTCCTCCGCGGTGGCGAGGATGGGCCGGATGCAGGCGTGTGGGCAGGCGTAGGAGCATTGGTTGCACTGGATGCAGTTTTCCGGAATCCAGGTCGAGACTTCTTCGGCGATGCCGCGCTTCTCATAGGCGGCGGTGCCGTTCGGAATCTTGCCGTCTTCGTAGCCGAGGAAGGCCGAAACCGGAAGTTCGTAGCCGCGGATCGCGTTCACCTTGTCGGCGACGTTCTTGACGAAGTCGGGACGGTTCGGGTCGTCGACGGCCTTGACCTCGAGGGTAGCCCAGGCGGGATCGATCGGGGCGGCGACGAGTTCGCCCGCGCCGCGGTCGATCGCCTCGTAGTTCATGCGGACGATTTCCTCGCCTTTGCGGGCGAAGGTCTTCTCGGCGAATTTCTTCATCGCCTTCTGCGCCTTCTCGTAAGGCATGATCTGCTCGTTCAGCTTGAAGAACGCCGACTGCATGATCGTCGAGATGAGCTTCACTTCGCCGATGTCGCGGGCGAGCTTGTAGGCGTCGATGAGATACAGGCGGGCGTTCCGGCTGGCCAGGATCTGCTTCACTTCGTCGGGCAGAATCGTCGCGATGTCCGCGGCGGGGACGCCGGTGTTGAGGAGGAAGACGCCGTTCTTGCGGATGCCGCCGATGAGGTCGAACTTCTTCAGATAGGACTCCTGCGAGCAGGAGACGAAATGCGGGTTGTTGACGAGGTAGGTCGAGCGGATCGGGTTTCTGCCGAAGCGCAGATGCATGCGCGTGATGCCGCCCGACTTCTTCGAGTCGTAGGACGCGTAGGCTTGGCCGAAGAGGTCGGTGTAGTCGCCGATGATCTTCGAAATGTTCTTCACCGCGCCGACGGTGCCGTCGGAGCCGAGGCCGAAATAGAGCACCTCGGTGGTGCCGGGATCGGCGACGTCGGGCGTGTCGGTGACCGGGAGGCTCGAAAAGTTGACGTCGTCCACGATGCCGATCGTGAAGTGGTCCTTCATGCCGCCTTTGAGGTTGTCGTAGACGGCGAAGATCTGGTCCGGAGTGGTGTCCTTGGAGGAGAGCCCGTAGCGGCCGCCGATGATCTTCGGGGCGTTTTTCTTGCCGTAGAAGACCGACTGGACGTCGAGGCAGAGCGGATCGCCCGTGGCGCCGGGTTCCTTCGTGCGGTCGAGCACGGCGACCCGCTTGACGGTCTTCGGCATCGCCTTGAAGAAGTATTTCGCCGAGAAGGGGCGATAGAGATGGACGGCAAGGAGGCCGACCTTCTCGCCGTCGGCGAGCTTGTGGTCGATGACTTCGCGGACGGCTTCGGTGACGGACCCCATCGCGACGATGACGTCGGTGGCGTCTGCGGCGCCGTAATAGCTGAACGGACGGTAGTCGCGGCCGGTGACTTTGGACATCTCCTTCAGATAGCCGGCGACGACGTCCGGAATCGGCGTGTAATACTGTTCCTGGACTTCCTTCGCCTGGAAGTAGACGTCGTCGTTCTGGGCGGTGCCGCGCGTCTCCGGATGGGCGGAGTTGAGGGCACGGGCACGGAAGGCGGCGACGGCTTCGCGGTCGAGCAGGCGGTCAAAGACCGCATAGTCCATCACTTCGATCTTGTTGACTTCGTGGCTGGTGCGGAAGCCGTCGAAGAAATGGAGGAACGGGATGCTCGACCTGATCGCCGCGAGGTGGGCGACGCCGGCGAGGTCCATCGTCTCCTGGACCGATCCGGAAACGAGGATCGCGAATCCGGTCGGGCGGGCGGCCATGACGTCCTGGTGGTCGCCGAAGATCGAAAGCGCGTGCGCGGCGATCGAGCGGGCGGCCACGTGGATGACGCCCGGCAGGAGTTCGCCGGCGATCTTGTACATGTTCGGGATTTTCAGGAGGAGACCCTGCGAGGCGGTGAACGTCGTCGTGAGGGCGCCCGACAGGAGCGCGCCGTGGACGGCGCCGGCGGCGCCGGCCTCCGATTGCATTTCGACGACCTTGACCGGCATGCCGAAGAGATTCTTCTTGCCCTGCGAAGCCCAAAGGTCGATGAATTCGGGCATCGGCGTCGACGGCGTGATCGGGTAGATGCCCGCCACTTCCGAGAACGCGTACGCGCAGTATGCGGCCGCCTGGTTCCCGTCCATCGACTCGAAAACTTTTTTCGTTCTGAGTGTCATGTAAACAACCTCCTAGGATTGAGTGAGATGTGTCGTTCCACTTGAATATTATACGCTTGAACCGCGTTTCTGGCAACGTGCCTTCGGCAATAAACCGTTTTCAGCGCCGCGGCGGTCTCGCTTCATCACGTCATCAGACGCGTTCTTCGTCCATGGGTGTGTCCTGCAGGGCGCAGACGAGGCGGTAGAGGGACGGATCTATCCCCTGTTCGACGAAGACGCGGCGGTAGGTTTCGAGGGCCTTGTCGGGCGTGTTGCACTCCTGCGAGAGATGGGCGAGCGTGATCAGCCGGGTGCGGTCGCCGACGAGGTTCACGAGCAGGAAGGCGCTGTCCTCGTTGGACAAGTGCCCCTGGTCGTCGAGGATCCGCCGCTTGAGGAGCCATGGGCGGTCGCTCTCGAGCAGCATCTCCGGGTCGTGGTTGGCTTCGATCATGTAGGCGTCGGCGTTGCGGATCAGGTCGTACTTGGCGGCCGGGAAATACCCGGTGTCGGTCATGTAGACGAAGTTCCTTCCTTCCGCCGTGAAGGAAAAGCCGCACGGCTCGAGCGCGTCGTGATAGGTTCCGAAGACCCGGACGGTCAAGCCGTCGAGCAGGAGCGTCTCGTCGTAGGAAATCATCTGATACGACGCATCCTTGATGTTCTCGCCGACCGCACGCGGGAGACTCCGCCGCGTCCCTTCGGTCAGATACACGGGGCACTTGAACTTGTTCACGATGGCGACGAGGAAGCCGACGTGGTCGGCGTGCTCGTGCGTGACGAAGACGCCGTCGAGACGGGTCATCTTCTCGTTTCGCTCGGACAGCCGTTGGACGATCTGGCGGAGCGAGATGCCCGCGTCGATCAGATAGCGTCCGCAACCGATTTTCAAATAGGTGGCGTTGCCTTTGGAGCCGCTCGCCAGCACGATGAATTCCATGGTATCACATCCACAGTCCATTATAATATAGAACGCGCGCCGAAGGAAGAAAAAAGAAAAACCCGGTTCATTCCCGGGTTTCGGAGATCTCATTTTCTTCAACGGTTTCCGCTAGGAGGCGTTCCTTTTCCGCGGCGATCATCGCCCGGCGTTCGGTCTCGAGCGCGTTTTTCCTGTGCTCGGCGACCGCTTTCACGATCGACGCCCCTTCCGATAATCCGATCAGGAGGAACACGACGACGGCGCCGAGATAGATGAGTCCGGGTCCGCCCGACATGACGAGTAAGTAGAGATTCCCGAGCGCGACCGAACGGCCGACGTAGCGCCCGATGACGGCGTCCGCGGGGACCTCCCAGTCGTCGGCGGCGTTGTTGTGGTCGCCCTTGGTCGTGAAGGAAAGATCGCCCCCGTCCGCGATCACGCCCGTGATGCGGTGGGTGACGGTGGCGAGGATCGGGACGCCGCCCTCCTCGATCGTCATCGCGAAGGTGATGACGTCGCCGACGGCGAGTTCTTCGGGATCGGTCCGCTTCACGAGGATGATGTCGCCGGTAAGGATGCTCGGTTCCATCGAACCGGATTTGATGTGCAGGACGCTGTAACCGAAGAAAGAAGGAATGCGCTGCTCGGCGAGGGCGAGGACGACGTTGGCGACGAGGAGGAACGCCAGCAGGAACAGGACGTACGGAAGCCCTGCAAGAACCTTCTTCATGAACTTGTTCACGACAGGACCTCCTTCCCAAGAAAAAAGCGGAGCCTCGGCTCCGCGGTTCAAGCCGGATATCCGGTCGAGAAATCGTACCCCGCGAGTGTGGTCCAGGCGACGTTGTCCCCTTGCTTGACCTGGATCGAGACCGTCACTTCGACGGACTCCCCGGCATAGTCGATGCCGGTCCGGGCGCCGTCGTAGTAGATCGACGTGATGACGCCGAGCGCGCCGGAATCGGCGGGGAGAAGATAGTCGGTCCCCGGTTCGGATGCGGAGTAGTACCAGTAGCCGGCATCGTAGGAAAAGCCCGTTCCGAACACGACGGCGAGATGATCCGCGACGTCGTCGGAATAGGTCGTCTCGACGCAGGTGTCGGGCGCCGTGCACTTCGTGTACGTGACGAGGACCCGGAGCTGCGAGGTGATCGGCGAGGCGTTGTCGACCGCGATCGCGGTCGCGATCAGTTCCTGGCCGGGCACGATCGTCTGCCCGTCGGCGATGAAGGCGCCCGTCTCGGAGAAGCGGAGATCGCCGACGGCGATGTCGCCCGTCGAGAGGGTGAACCGTGGTCCGAACCAGCCGTACGTGGTGCCGATGATGCCGAGCGCGGCGACGGCGAGGAAGAGCGAGAGAAGGGCGAGGACGCGGATCTTGAGCTTCATCGTTCCACCTAGTTCCCGACCGACTGGATCGAAATCGTGTCGATCGTCAGCTTGAGGTTCTGGTAGTCGTTTCCCGATGTCGTCGCGACTTCGAGGGTGAAATTGACGGTTTCGCTCGTGCCGACGGCGATATCGAGGTTTTCGGCGCCGAAGAAGAGCGCGGATCCGTTCACCGGCCCGCCGATGAGCGTCGCGATCGGCTGGTCGGTGATCGTCGTCATGTTGGCCGTGTTCGTCATCGAATAGAGAAGGACGGAAGCGAGCGAACGGCCGGCCTGATAGTTCGTGTCGTCGCCGAGGACGTCGGCGACGGCATTGGAAAACCCGATGAAGGCGACTTGGGTGTCGATCGGCTTCGCGCCGGTGTTGGTGATCACGATGCGGTAGTAGAAGATATCTCCGGGGACGGCGTTTTCGATCGCGATCGCGGATGCGGACACATAGGTCAAGCCGTCGGTCGACACTTCCAGGACCGCGGTGGCGTCGATGTCTTCGAGTTCGATCGTGGTTTCACCGAGATGGACGATGTCCGAGAGCGTCAGCCAGGCGAACGTGGCGGCGACGAACAAAAAGACGGCACTGGTCATCGCCGCGATGGAGAGAGACATTTTCTTTCTTGACATGTCCTTCACCCCGTTTCGACCGGTGCCGTTCCATCAGTTCTGATCGCTTTGTTCGGCGATCTGCGTTCCGTCGTTGGATTCCGGAACGGCAGCCGGTTTTTTCGTCGAGCTCTTCGTTTTCGGTTTGGGTTCCGAGGCGGATGTGATGTTGGTCGTCGTTTTCTTCGTCGCTTTCTTGACGACGTCGTCGGCTTTGCCCGTCGCGATGCTCTTCTCGATTTCCTCGAGGGCTTTCTTCGCGGCCTCGCGGCGCGCGAGTTCGTCCTGTTTGGCCTTCTCGCGGCGCAGTTTTTCCTGTTCCTTCAGCTTCGCGGCGAGTTCCAAGGCGCGCTGTTTCGCGCGTTCCTTCTCGAGGCGTTCCTTTTCGAGCTGTTTCTGTTTTTCGCGTTCTTCGGCTTCGCGGGCCTTCTGTTCTTCCTTTTCCCTGGCGAGCCGTTCCTTGCGCTTCTGCTCGGCAAGCGCGAGCGCCCTCTTGGCCGCTTCGATCTTGCGTTTCTTGGCGGCTTCGGCGGCTTTCTTCGCAGCGGCTTCCTTGCGTGCTTCCTCGGCCTTCTCCTGTTCGATGCGGAGCTTTTCGGCCCGTTCGGCGTCTTCGATGGACTTCTTCTGGTCCTTCATGTTGCGGAGTTCGAGGAGGGCGACGGCGCGTTCGGTCGACATTTCCTTCATGTCGGTGCGCTTGATCTCGTCGATCAGGCGGTAGACTTCGAGGATCTGTTCCTGGACCTTGATCTTGTCGTCGAGCGTCTGCGCGGCGTTCATGTCGAAGGTCTCGGCGAGATAGTCCTTGTACACGGCGTTCGTGATCTGGTTGATCTGCTTGAAGACGATGTCGATCGATTCCTTGATCGTGATCCCGGCTTCCTTCAGGGTCTTGAAGCGGGAATAGTTCGATTTCTTGATCTGTTCGAGATAATACTGGTTGAGGCGGTTGTTCTCGAGTTCGATCTGACCGGGTTCGACGCGGATGTCGCCGGGATGCGACTTGACGACCTTGCCGCGCTTTTCCTGGCGGAAGGAATACGGGTTCTCCTGGCTCATGAGGAACTCGTCCTTCTGATTGTCGGCGACGGTGGCGTACAGGACCATCAGGGCGTTCTGGAGCCGTTCGAAATACTGGTCGTCGAACGTGACGTCGCGTTCGAAGACGTCGATGTCGAAACCGACCTGATCGAGCGAATCCATCATCAGCCAGAGATTGTAGCACTGCTTGAAATCCGGGTTCTTCATGATGACGTTCGTCTTCATGATCGGCGGATTCACGGGCGGAAACTCGCGCATCTGGCTCATGAAGAGCGACATCTTGAAATTGGTGATCGAGGTTCGGAGGTTCGTCATGCGGTCGAGCAGTTCCTGGTTCTTGCGGTCGATTTCGTCTTCGGGAAGATTCTGATTGATCTTCAGGGTGATGTCGAAATCGATGTTCGCGGATTCCCACAGGACCGAAGACTTGACGTTCAGGTAGTTGACGTATTCCGTGTGCATTTTCTTGACGATGATGTCGTAGCGCTTCTCGATGAAAACGTAGAGCTTGTCCACGAGCGTTTTCAGGAAGCGGTTCTCGTAGGTGCCATAGTCCGACTCGTTGAACGAGGTCATGACCTTGGAGGGCGTCACGACGCCTTCGCGGGAAATCGACCGGATCATCTGGGTGTTCGCGGCGAGATGGCGGATGGTGTCCTTGTCCGTCTTCTTGGCGCGTTCGACGGGCACGATCATCTGCATCTGTTTCAGGTTTTCGCGCGGCGAGCGGGTGATCTTATCAATAACGGGAACCGCCGCTTCGACCGAGGACATCCAGGCATCGTCGAAGACACGACGCTCGCGACGTTCCTTCTGGTACAGCGTCGTGTTCCCGCTTTTGAGGATGTTCATGAAGATCTGGGCGAACTCGTCGGATTTGTTCACGCCGGCGAACGTCGTGTTGATTTTCTTGTAGTATCTCTTCGCGTTGACGTCGTTCACGGTTCACCGGCCCCCCTAGATCTGCTTCTGAAGGTTCCGGACGAATTTGATCGACTCGGGGAACGCGTTCTTGCCGAAGATCTTGTGGATCTGGGCCATGAGCTCGTCGAGCTCGTTGCGCAGGAACGAGAGGTTGAGGGCTTCGAACTTGCGCAGGATCTTGTTGGCGAAGATGTAGTCGAGGCCGTCTTCCTCGGTTCCGCCGCAGGCGACGTAGACCGGGATGAACTTGTTCAGCTGGACCATGATGCGGTTGCCGAAGGCGATCTTGAAGACGTTCTGCACGTATTTGTCGAGCACGGAGAATTTGTCGAGGAGTTCGCGGGTGACCGGGTACTTGTAGTATGCCTCTTCGAACAGTTCCTGAAGATAGGAGTGCGACATGTTCACGGGCTGCGTCTCCGGTGCCTGGAAGAATTCGCCCTTCGCGAAGAACTCGAGCGCGATCGCGCGGTCGTAGACCTTGTCGGTGATCGTGAAGGTCGAGTCGTCCTTGTTGGCGGTGCCGATGAACCAGACGTTGAGCGGCACGTTGATCTTGCCGTTCACGACCTTGATCGGGTCGGACGATTTCGTATCCGGGACGAGGTCGATCTTCCATTCGGACGGATCCGGCATTTCCATGATCGAGAGGAATTCGGCAAAATAGTATTCGATGCGGGCGAGGTTCATTTCGTCGAGGACGATCAGGTTGACGTCCTTGCGGTAAGAAGCCTCGTAGAGCGCCTTGAGGAAGTCGGTTTCGTTGAAGCGCTTGGTGAACTCGTTCAGATAGCCGAGGATTTCCGCGCGGTCGCGCCAGGACGGCTGGACCGAAATCATCGCGGCCTGGTTGTTGAAGAACTTGGCCATCGCGTACGGCAGGGAGGTCTTTCCGGTGCCGGAAATACCCTGGAGGATGATGACCTTCGAGGCGGCCATGCCGGCGAAGAAGAGCATGATCATGCGCGGGGTATAGTACAGTTTGAGCGCAGAAGCCGCGAAGTTGACGAAGCGGGTGACCAGTTCGGGGAGCGAGACCTGGTCGGACTCTTCCATGTAGATGTGCGTGTCCTTGCCGGAATAGTCCTTGTCGACCTGGATCAGCTTGACGAATCTCGACGGACCCGCCGGTTCGACGGGCGTTGAGGACGAAGAAGAACGCGAAGGTTCCGGCGAAACCGAGGCGGGAGATCCGGCCGCGGCGGAAACCATCGCGCCGCCGCCCATCATGACCGTGGCGGGAGCGCCGTATCCGACGGTGGGCTGGACGAACGAACGTCCGGGGATCGGTCCGGTCACGACGCGTTCCGCGGCCTGGCCGGAGGACGCGTTGATGCCGAGCTGGGAGACCTTCATCGCGAGGATCTGGTTCTTCTCGTCGACGAGTGAAACGACTTTATCGTTCAGGTTGGCGATCTCCTCGATCAGTTCGTTCTTCTCGATCTCGATGCTTCTGAATGCCAGATACCGGCGGAAGATCAGGACGATCTTCGCGATCAGAAAGACGAAGAAACAAAGGTTGAGGAATGCGGTCACGAAGACCATGATCCACGAAAGCAAAGTGAAGTCGACGGACTCGGTCCCGAGGAGCGAGAAGTACGACTGCATGTTTTCAAAGAAGCGCTTGATCGTGTTGTTCCAGACGGCTTCGCGGAAGAAATACTGAAGATCTTCCCAGATGTACCGGTAGAGTTCCACGAAGAACCGCGAAAACTCGTTCATGCAATCTCACTCCCTTCCGCTTCCGACATCCTGAATTAAAACGAAAGCCGCCGTTTAGGCTTTCTTGGCGGCTTCTTCCTGTGCTTTTCGTTCCGCTTCGATCTCCGCGCGGGCGGCGGCCAAAGCATCCGCTTTCAGTTGGTCGCGATCGCCCACGGCCTTCGAGACGTTGTAGTCCGAAACGACCTTGACGAACTTGACGACCTCATAAACGAGGAAGGCGAAGCACGGCACGACGATGAAGAGGAAGAATCCGGTCGGAGACTTGAGGAATCCGATCATCCCGTCGACCGCGGCGCCGGCACCGGCGATTTTTCCGCCGGTCCAAATTCCCTGGACATCGGTCATGTAGACCGCATCCGCGTCATAGGTGGCGTTCGCGTCGCCCTTCGTCTGATACCAATAGGTACCGCCGATCTCGTTGATGGCCTTGACTCTATGCGAATTGATGATCCAGACGTCTTCGCCTTCGATTTCGATCTGCATCCGATAGGTGATGACGTCATCCACGTCGATGTCCTCGACGTCGAACGTCGTGTCGACGAAAATGAGGTCGCCCTTTTCAAAAGTGCCCGACATCGAGTCCGACTGGACCGACAGCGACGAGATTCCGAAGACCGAAGTCGTATTCAGGTTCTGTTCCGAAAAAAGTGCCACCAGGGAATAAACGGCGACCAGACCCAACACCGTGTAAAAAATGATATTGAGGGCCAGTTTGAGACCATTTTTCTTCGTTTCTTTGGTTTCCATCCGAGAGTGTAAAATATCTTGTGGACTTTCAAAACGGGCATGAATCACAGTGAGAAATAAAAAAGAGAAATCCTTAGTGTATAATAGGTTTACCACAACGCACCATACACAGGAGGATTTCCCA
>Ga0172375_10005516_pt1 | contig 18214 bp, 19 predicted proteins | sample LakKiv1m_FD_114537 | JGI IMG/M metagenome (GOLD analysis project Ga0172375, IMG submission 114537) | Freshwater microbial communities from Kabuno Bay, South-Kivu, Congo - kab_092012_11.1m | ecosystem: Environmental > Aquatic > Freshwater > Lake | place: Democratic Republic of the Congo...
GAATGTTCTCTTGCGTGCCTTGATGAGATGGAAAATATTTTGAAAGGGCATTCAAATGAGATCGCAGCGGTTATAGTAGAACCGTTGGTTCAGGCAGCAGGCGGCATGATTGTTTTTCCGCAGGGCTACCTTAAAGGCGTGCGCGATTTATGCATAAAATATAATGTGCTTATGATTGCCGATGAGGTTGCAACCGGATTCGGAAGGACAGGAAAGATGTTTGCCTGCGAGCATGAAGGTGTTGTGCCTGATATAATCTGTCTTTCAAAGGGTATAACAGGAGGCTATCTGCCATTGGCTGCCACAATCGCAACGGATGAAATCTATAATGCCTTTCTCGGCGAATTCAGGGAATTAAAAACATTCTTTCACGGCCATTCATACACAGGCAATCCATTGGCGTGCGCAGCAGCTCTCGCGTCTATTGATATATTTGAGAAAGAAGAAACATTAAAAAATCTCAAGCCCAAGATAGAACTGCTTGAAAAGGGGCTCAATGAAATATCAGAACTTTCCCATGTCGGCAACGCAAGGAACAAAGGGCTGATGGCAGGGATAGAACTCGTAAGGGACAAGAAAACAAAAGAGCCTTATGCATGGGAAGAAAAAATGGGATGGAAGGTCGCGTATCACGCGAGAGAAAACGGGGTCTTCATCAGGCCATTGGGGAATGTTGTTGTTATAATGCCGCCATTGGGCATAAGCATTGAAAATCTCAACCAACTGCTTAAAGTTATAAAAGACGCGATAATCGCTGTTACATAAAAATATTGGAGGAATGAATGGCAGAGGAAAAAGAGACATTAGACCTTGCGGGGTATAAGGAAAAGATACCGCCTGTGAATAAGGGGGCTTTGACGTGGGAAAAAGAGCTGATTTTCCACGGCAGGACGCAGCGTGGGGAAGAGGTGGATTACGACGCGACATTTCAATGGGGATGCTCGCCGACTGAAACTTTGTTAATGAGCGTTGCGGGATGCCTTGCGATTGACGTTGTGTCGTTCTTGCAGAAGATGAGGGCGGAGATAACAGGTTTTAAGGTTGATTATTCAGGCGAGAGGAATCTTATGCCGCCGCAGTATTACAAATCAATGGAGATGATAATAAATATTTCGGGGAAGGGAATTACTGCAAAAAAGATGGACAGGGCGATTGCGCTTTCGCAGGAGAAATACTGCTCCGTTTATCATTCCCTAAGAAAAGATTTAAAGGTTGATGTGAAATATAATATAACTCATGAGGATTAATATGGATTGGATAGCACACGGTCCTCTTAATCCGTCATTCCGCACTTGATGCGGAATCCATATAATTTTTTCTGGATTCCCGCTTTCGCGGGAATGACGAAAGAGAGCGGCTATTATTATGAGGTATTCAATAACTGAGTATGAGTAAAAAATCCGTCATATTGCTTTTCCTTTTAATCATTGCCCCGGTGCTTATCTATTTTCTCTGGCCCTCTGACGAGGCGAGGATTAAGAAGCTCATCAGAGAAGGCGCGGCGGCAATAGAGAAAAAAGAGATTGATAAGGTTATGTCAAAGGTTTCGTTCAATTATCAGGATGAAAAGGGACTTACGTACATTCTAATAAAACGGATATTTGAAAATCAGTTCAAGACAATGTCAGGCATAAAAGTAGAATATGAAAATCTGAAGATTGAAGTAAAAAAAGAATCCGCGACCGCTGAAATGGATTTAAGGGTTATCGCCACAATCGGCAGCGATACAGGTTATATCATCGGAGACCTCAAAAATCCCGCTCATATAAAGTTTACCATTGAGAAAGAGCCGACAAAGTGGCTTGTTATAAAGACAGAAGGTATTCAGGCGTCATTTTAGACGTTTTATCAGCATGGTTATTTCGTTTTCATCCGGGAATTTTCCTGTCTGATATTTTGAATATATAGTCTTCCTGTCGACATTCACGTCAAAAATGCCGTTGCTTCCCTTTATCAGATCGCTCTTAATCCCGAGTTCTTTTTCAATCTGTGCCGCCAGGCCGGCGGCTTGCGGCAGATAATTTCACTGCACGCAATATGTGATTGATATTTTCATTTTATCCTCCTATGAAAAATTATATTTTGAGCCTTGCAGCGAGTTTTATCGCCTCAATCATGCTTGAAGGATTTGCAATCCCTTTCCATGCGATGTCATAGGCAGTGCCGTGGTCGGGAGAAGTCCTGATAACCGGCAGCCCGACTGTCACATTTACTCCTTCTTCAAACGCGACCATTTTTAACGGGATTAGCCCCTGGTCATGGTACATGCAGACAACAATATCAATCTCTCCCTTGTATGCCTTATGGAAGATTGTGTCAGGCGGGTATGGGCCTGTGACCGGAATTCCCTGTTTTTTTGCGTCTTCAATCGCGGGGATAATCTCATCTTTTTCTTCATTCCCGAATAGGCCTGCTTCCCCGGCGTGTGGGTTAAGCCCGGCAACCGCAATCCTCGGATTTTTTATATCCAACATATCGCAGGCTTGTTTTGCAAGCCTGATTGTTTTTAATACGCGTTCTTTTTTAATCATTTCCGGAACGCTTCTGAGCGATGTATGTATCGTGACGAGTATAACTCTAAGATTTCCTCCAATGAGCATCATCGCGAAATCTTTTGTATTCGTAAGCTCAGCAAGCATTTCTGTATGCCCGTGCCATTTCATGCCAGCCATTTTCAATGCTTCTTTAGAAATCGGCGCTGTAACAATGGCGTCAACTTTTTTATTTAATACAAGTTCAACAGCCTTTTTGATGTAACTCGCGCATGCCTTTCCGCTTTCAGGAGTAGGCCTGCCGCACCAGAATTTATTAAGCATTCCCATATCTATAAGATTAATGGTTCCTATTCCGGCTGCATCTTTTTCAGGAGAATTGATAATTTTTAAATTCAGAGGCAGGTTAAGGAGGCTTAATGCCTCCTCTATTACAATCCTGTCGCCGATAACAAGAGGGACGCAAAGATTCTTTATCTCATCGGACGCAAGAGCCTTGATGATTATCTCAGTCCCGATCCCGCCTGCATCACCCATTGTTATAGCCAGTTTTTTCATATCATTTCACTGCTTCGTGCTTTATTGTATCAAAATGACAGCCATAATTTGTAAAACCGGATTTGAGTAAAGACCTTTCTATTATCTCAACAGGGCTTTGCTGTCTTGCATTTCCGCTGCGCTACCAATATAATTTATCATGCTTTCAAAGATTTTGAGCGCAAGCGTAATAGGAATTGATGCGCATCCTGTTGATGTTGAAGTTGATATTGCATCAAGGGGCCTTCCTCATTTTTCTATGGTCGGGCTTCCTGACGCTGCTGTAAAAGAAAGCCGCGACAGGGTTAGGGCGGCATTAAAGAATGTCGGCTTTAATTTCCCTCTTAAGCAGATAACAGTCAATCTTGCGCCTGCTGATTTAAAAAAAGAAGGTTCGTCTTTTGACCTTCCGATTGCAATCGGGATAATTTCAGCAGAGGGCGTTATCGACCCTATCTCTATTCATGGTTATCTTTTCACGGGCGAGCTTTCATTGGACGGAAAGATAAAGCCTGTGCGCGGGGCCTTATCAATGGCTATCACTGCAAAGCATCTCGGATTAAGAGGAATAATCCTTCCCGAGGAAAATGCTCCTGAGGCGGCAGTTGTAAAAGGCGTTTCCGTGTTTGGCGTAAACAGCCTTCCCGCGGTTATAGATTTTCTAAGAGACAGCCTCTCTAAAAGCTCCTTCGTGATAGACCTCGATAAGGCAATCGAAGAAAATTCAATCTATGAAGAAGATTTCTCAGAGGTAAAAGGCCAGGAACACGCAAAAAGAGCGCTGGAGGTTGCTGCATCAGGAGGGCATAATGTTCTGATGATAGGGCCTCCCGGCTCAGGAAAGACAATGCTTTCCAAAAGGCTTCCGACCATACTCCCAAAAATGACATTTGAAGAGGCATTGGAAACAACAAAGATTCACAGCGTTGCCGGCTTGCTAAAAACAGGGCAGTCATTGCTTGCTATACGCGCATTCCGTTCGCCTCATCACACCATCTCTGATGTTGCTTTAATAGGAGGCGGGCAATTGCCTAAACCCGGAGAGGTAAGCCTTGCTCATAACGGCATCTTATTTTTGGATGAACTCCCTGAGTTTAAGAGAAATGTCCTTGAAGTCCTGAGACAGCCTCTCGAAAACGGAGAGGTAACTGTTTCAAGGGCAGTTGCATCAATAACATATCCCGCGAATTTTATGCTCGTTGCAGCAATGAACCCGTGCCCGTGCGGTTATCTCGGTGATTCAAGACATCAATGCACCTGCACCCCCGGACAGATTCACCGTTACAGGCACCGTGTATCAGGACCTTTGCTTGACAGGATTGACATTCATATCGAAGTTCCTGCCGTTCCGTACAAAGAACTTTCAACAGATTATTCAGGCGAAAAATCAGCGGACATAAGAAACAGGGTTGTGTCTGCGAGAAATTCCCAGCTTGAAAGGTTCAAAAGCGATAAGATCTATTCAAACGGCCAGATGAAGACAAGGCATATCAAAAAATACTGCAAACTAAAACCTGACGCCCAATCGCTTCTTGAAACAGCAATGCAAAAGCTCAGCCTTTCGGCAAGGGCATACGCAAGGATTTTACGATTGTCGCGGACTATTGCAGACCTCGAAGCCTCTGACGAAATCCAATCCCACCATGTCTCAGAGGCAATCCAGTACAGGACGCTGGACAGAGGGATATTTTAATTTCATGGAATGGCAGATGTGCTCTGATAAAATACAATAATATGGGATTGCTCATAAAGTGAAATCGCACATCTAATAATTTCAAGGACTTACAAGATTTAAAAACACATAAATTGAAATAAACAAGCCCATAAAGTGAAGTTTTCCGTAAAATATTACGCATATAATGAAATTTTCCTTGGCAGTTTTTAGTAAAAAATAACTGAAAAAGGAGAGCTTATGAAAAAGAAATGCAAAATGTTCCTTGCCAACCAAAACTTAGAGAGAGAACATCTCGGAGAGCTTGAAGAAGAGATTAATGAATGGTTAGAGGAAAATCAATCTATTAAAATCATTAATTTTTCAGTAACGCCTCCTACTGAACATAATTGTGTATGGTTGGTAACAATATTTTATTCTATATGAGTAGTTACAATAATTATTTTAAACTCATTACCGTCCTGAAGCACATGAGATGCTTTAAATGATCCTTGTGCCTGTAGCTTCACTGGGTAATTATTGGCCTTCTCAGCTGCCTCATCTACAGTTTTTCCTGAAAAAACTTTTACATCAATCTTTATGCCTGTCATTGTTGCCTCCCCTTAAAATGTATTTTATATATATTACCCGGCGTGTTTTGACCCTCTGGGGCGTCACTACTTGAGGGGCCAAAATGGCACCTCAAAGATAGGAAATCACAGATTGTGATATCCTATCCGCCATAATTTTTAGAATTATCAGGGAGTTATGGGTTTAAGGTCACAATTTGTGACTTCAAGATGAAGGAGAAATTAAGCAGGAATAGCTATTATATGGGTCTATATGACGATTTTATTAATCAGTAGTATCACAGTGATAGGTACCGGAGTGAACCTTAAAGCAGCGGCAGATCCCGTTTATTTCAATTTTTTCCCTTTCCCTATTTATATTTTAGTTGCTAATCCGAATAGGCTGTTAAGTTAAAACTGGCTTACAGCACTAACGGCGGATCCCCTTGAATTTTTTCCTTTGGCCGATTATTTCTAACTCCAAAAAGAGTTGAAGCCTCCTCCAGAAAGTCCAGATAACTTTCAAAACGCTCTGCTGCGCTTCTTTCATCTGGGGGCCGCTTTGATATAGCCTCCAGATCCCTTGCAAGTATTTCAGGGTCATCATCGCTAAATAAGTTTCTTACTGGTTTTTTCATTGGAAGCCCTTAGATAAGTTCCTTCCCTATAGGCGGTCCAAAATCAATTTCACCATGACAATTCTCCGGAGTGATGCCTTGTACAAGTTCGTCCAGGGGATATTCTTTGTTTTCCTCGGTGTTAGTCAAAACCCCATTCTTGGGCGTATTAACCTTATGCTTATTTTTATCAGCGCTGCGTATCATGAGTACACTCCATACTCAATTCGGCCTAATACATCTTCGGCTTCCTGAGCCTCTTCGTCGCTGTTCATCATATCAATAGGCTTGCGGTTTCCGAGTACCATATGGGAACTATGAAACCACTCCCTTGCGCTTTCTTCATCTTCAAAGACCTTAACGGCATACGCAAAAATCCTCTCATACCGCTTTCTACTTTCTCCCTTTAGTATATTATCATTCCCCATGATGAATTTCCTTACCTCTCTTACGATAAAAAAAGGCGCCCGTAAAACAAATACCGCCATCGGCAAAAAGGTAAAACTGCCCATCAGCCACAACACCCTTTTCCATCTTTTATTAAGTTTGAATTTCTTAACGTATTCGTCATCCAGCGCAAACAGCGCAGTCGCAAAAACAACAAGCAGATACAAACCTGTCAGTTGGATTATTGATATTTTATCCATTTTTTTTAATCACTCCTTCTCTAAGTATTCTACTTTTTTATCTATCATCTCCTGGTAATGCAGGATATTCTCAAACAAATGCTCCAGTGTCCACGGGTCCGTAACATAGGTAATAGTCCGTTTCGGATGCTTTTCCTGAAACTCAAAATAGACCTTATAGTTTCTTTTGTCCAGTTTGATTTTCTTAAGGGTCATAAATCCTCCTCTTCATTGTTAAATCTGAATTATTCTATTAGAATTATTCCAAAAGCATAATGCCAAAGGCATAATGCCATTCACCAGATCAAATAATCGTCTAAGCCGCCAACAGTTCACTCCTATTGCCAAACAATATAAGCTGGCACCTTTCCTGCTCGATTAGCTTCCTGCAGAACTCAATCTGGCCTTCCGTAAAAAAAGCCCTTGTAAACTTCCAGTCACGTCGACGCCTTTCAATAAGCGCCGGCACGAGCATTCCGCTTTTTAAAAACCGGCCCACATCCTCAAAACTGCACCCGGCAAGGTCTGCCAACTGCTTTTTGCTTATCAATCCCCTGCCGTTCATCCTCTCAATGGTGCTGTTTTTAACATTTGGAAGTACCTTTGAAAAATCGGCGGCCTCAAGATCGTCCTTCCTGAAAAAATACTTCCTTCCGCCGTCTATCTTCGGCCCGGTCACAGGCATAATGCCGTTGGCCATAAGCCTTTCTGTCAGTCCTTTGGTGGATGTGTTAAGCGGCTCAACAAGATAGTTTATGCTGGTGTATATGCCGCTAAAACGGTCAAGCTCTTCCTGGGTTATGACCCATGTGCCTCCCCTGCCGCCTGCTTCCCTCTCCGCGGTTAAGAATCCTTTTTCCACAAGGAACACGCACTCTTCCATTTTGGAAGCAAGAAACTTTGCCGCTTCCGACATCGTTCTCTTCGTGCCCCTGCGCTTGGCAGCCTCTTCCCTTGAGAATCGCTCAATCTCTTCCTCGTTAAAAAGAAATGCTGAAAGCCCTATCCCGGCTGCCTTTGCTGCCGGAGTTAAATTGCCGTCAAGGATAAGTCTCACAAAACCGCCGGTATCCAGGCTGAGCTTCGAGAGTTTCTGTATGGCTTTATGAAAACCCACGCTTGGAGCCTTAATGCTCTCCTGCGGGATTTTCTCTTCCACTGACTTCATCAACTTTTCAATCTCGGGCGTTTCAAATCTCCATTCAAGCTGTCCCGTCACCGCAGGGCCCTGAAGGGCCGAAAGGCATCCGCTTTTTACGAGGCTCACAACTGCAATCCTTCCTATGCCAAGCATATCGCCGGCTTCTTTTGCGCTTATGGAGTTGTCCAATCTCTCTTTTAACTCTCTCGCGCTTTCGGCCTCAATCATAATGCGGCTCCTATTCACCCATGGGAGGTATTCGCCCTTTAGATAGCCTTTCCTATGGAGCAGATTCACTGCATGGAGCGATATTTTCATGTACTTTGTGACCTCATGCCTCGTCATGTATTTTCTTTCTTTAAGCTCTTCGGAAGATATGCTTCCGCACCAGCCCGCGTATCCTCCGTCCCAGCGCGTTAGTATGTATTTTTTAAAGGCCTCTCTCATAAAGTCAGGAAGCGGGTTATCCTTTCTTATAAAGAGAGGGTCATAAAGCTTTCCGAAGTCCTTATAAAGCCCGCTTTGCCTGTGGCCCGTGGAAACCGAGCCCTTTCCCCTGCATTCATCAAGGAACTTAAAGTAGTTTTCCGGCCAGTTCTCAAAAACCGGCATTGCGTTGGCAAGGGCCGCATGGAGTTCCTTATGAGAAAGCTTTACGGCATAGTGCTTTCCGGTCATGTCCACCACTCCATGCTGAAGCCCTGCTATAAAATAGGCCGCGCAAAGAAGCTCGCTTAAGCCGACTGTCGAAAGCGGGTTTTGCGAATCCCTTGTATCTTCTTCCCCGTTCTCTCCGGATTCCCAAAGCCCGCAGGCCTTAAGTATCAGCCTTGATAAAACAAGCTCGGCTTCGGGGATTTCCGGCTGAATAACATAGCGCCAGTCATAGCCGCATTTATGGCACGCATTTACCCTGCCCCTGCTCCACGAAATCTTTCGTCCGCATCTCGGGCATTCGTCAATAAGAAGAGCCTTATGCCTTGGGCAGGATGTGTAGGCGGTAAGATCCCAAATCTTCCTTGCGTAGTTTTTCTCCTGAAGGCATTTGGGGCAGACTCTCGGGGAAGTCGTGCGCACGGAGTAATGATGAATCTTATGGCCAAACATATTGTAGGACTTAGGCGGTGTCTCTTCTATCCCGCTAAGGGCCGCTATCTCCTTGAGAACCGGGATGTCCATGTTAAGAGTTTCGGAAAGGCCTTCAAACCTTTCCTTTGTTAAAAGCGTCCTTTGCGTCTTTGTGTCAACCCTCACTTTCGAAAGCATAAGCACCATGGAAGAGGAATAATACCCGTTTTCTTCCGCGGCCCTAAGTATCAGGCCTTTCAGGCTTTCATCCAAGTAAGGCATTGGAGTTCTCGGGAGCCTTGTCGTAGTCGGCATCTGCTTTTTAATCATGCTGCCAGTATCTCCGATATCTTGTATTTGTTTTGGGCCCTGCGGCCTTTTACCTCATGCCATGTCTCAGGGGCCTCTTCCTGCGGGATGTATAATTTTTCTTCGCTTGTTTCAAAGGGATTGCCAAGCCTTCTGTCCGTTATACCTATCTCTTCTTCATATGCCCGGGCAAGGCAATCAAGGGTTATCTTTTCCTGATTGCGCTTAAGTGCAATCTCTGTTGCGGCTATGATGATGCGCATAACCATGGAGATTACCCCGCGGGACGCGCAGAAAAACCGGAATGCAGTATGATAGTCCGCAAGGTTTGAGGGCTCTATAAAAGGAAGCCGGTCTTCCACCGCCTTAAGAAGCCTTCTAAAGTCTTTCTGCCCTTCCGCGGACATCCAACTGAAAGTATTAAGGTCAAGCCTTGCCTGAAACCTTCTTTTAAGCTGGGAGTTGTTTCTAAGTATCGCTTCTGACCAAGGCATTCCGCACAGGACCATCGGAACCTTTGTCTCGTTTATAAGGGTCTTTAGCCAGTTGGCGACATTCTGGAGAATCTTGGACGAATCCCTGTCTATAAGGTGCTGGAACTCGTCAAGTATTATCAGCTCCACCTTGCATGCCTTTATGAGCCTTATAAGGCGCAATGTCTGGCTTACCGTCGTCCCCATGTCGGCGCAGGGGTCTCTCATGCTTTCAAGAAGCCCCGTTGCAACGCTTTTTACAGTTGCCGGCGCAAGTATCGAAGAAAAAAGCACAGGCACTGTCCTTCCTTCTTCATTTTCCACATGGGGGAAATCCCTTAAGTAGTACCTTGCCGTTGAGGTCTTCCCGCATCCGGACATGCCTGATATGAAAAGGCACTTGGGCTCCAGGGACCTCTTGGACTTCTGGTGGCAGTCCCTTATCTTTGAAAGCACTTCCTGCAGATGCGGATAAAGGACATAGATTTTTTCCGCAAGCTCCATCCTCCGCTCAACCGGCATGGTCGAGTAATCGATAACTTCTTTGTTCAATCCTTTCCTCCTTAGTTTTGAGCTTCGGGGCGGCTGTAGTCAGCGCTCCATCCGGACATGTCAAGGTCTTCGTCTTCGCAAAGCATGACCGGAACCGGCGCTCTATCCGCCTTCCCTGGCTCGTTGTTTTGTTTAAAATTCTTTGCCAATGATTTTTTCTTTCCGTTCCCGCGCTTTTTAAGCGCAGGGATTTCAATTGCATTCTTCGCCTCTATGTTATCTTCCTTATAAGAGAGGCCTTCGGCATCTGATATCCCGCACATCATGCTGTCTTCTGTATGAAGGGGGATGATTTTCCCTTTGGCCTTAGGCGAAAGGTCCATGCCCTTTTTTTCGCTGAAAAACCTTCCCTCTATCATGCGGGCGTTTTCGCTGTAGCGTGCCATCTTCTGCCTTGTGGCGTTTTTCTTGGTCTGCTGCCATGCCTCGGCCACAATCCGCCTTATCTCCTCTTTTGCCCTGGCAAGGGCTGCGATGTCCGCGTTCTCCTTGATGTATTTCCTTGCATAGGCCTTTATGACGTTGTGCTGCCAGAGGCTCAGTCCCTGCGAATATATCTGGTTCAAGGCAGGCACAGGTATGAAGGTTCCCGAAAGGTCGTCAAAGACATATATCATCGAGAGGTCCGTGGGGTCAAGCTTAACCCTCATCTTCTTGCTTTCTCCGCACCTTAGCGCGGCAAGCTCGTCGCTGTTATAGAAAAGCCCGTGAAGCTCTATGCCTGCCGCTGATATCGACCGCTCCACAATCATGCCAAGGAGCACCTGAAGCTCTTCCCTGTTCGGGGGAAGCATGGGCGGGAACTCCTCAACTCCTGTTTTCCACGTAAGGGCCGGGATGTTCTTTATGCCTCTATGCTCTTTTTGGTGATAGATGTCTATGACCCATTTATGGACTATCTCAAGGAGAGTTTTAAAATCAATGACCGCGTTTTTTAGAGGGTCATAGTCGGCTTTGTCTATTATGTTTGAAAAAGAAGTGCCCGGCTGCCCGTGAAGAAGCTCCTTATTGAGCGTGCCGAAATATCTTTCGATTGTGGGCCGGTACCACGGGAGCTTTACCGGAGAGTACTGGATCACAATGCCAAGCTGAAGGCAGGCGTCTTCAAAATGTGTGCTGTGAAATTCTTTTCCGTTATCGACAACTGCCGTCTCCGGAATCCCGTATGTGTCCCAGGTGTTTTTTATTTCCGGGTATTTTTCTTTAACGTAAGTCTTGGGCATAATCCCGTGCAAAAGGCACTGCATAACCGAAAGATAGCTTGGCGGGTTAAAGCTCAGGTATACCCCGAATATGGTCTTTGAGTAAACGTCTATTGCAGTCGTAAGCCAGGGCCTTCCGATCGGCATTCCCCTTTCTGTGTCTATCACAAAAAGATCCAGTTTTGTGTGGTCCATCTCCACCCTTTCAAGAGGCCTTGTCGTGATCACGCCTTGCTTGAGGGCTCCGAACTTTGCGTCAGCCGCTTTCTTTCCGTGCCTTGCCTTTGTGACCTCATAAGGGTTAAGCCTTGCTATCCTTCTTCTTATGGCCGCGATGTTTGGGAGCTTAAGCTTATTCCCGCTGTCCCTGAACCTGTTCTCGTCAGTAGTGCGGGCTATAACTGCGCTATGGACTGCGTTCACAGTGAGGCGCTGCATCGAAAGATACCTTTCGTCAATTGCCTTTTCTATGATGTCTTCAATCTCGGGGGATATGCGTTTTCTGCGGTTTCCGCGCATCTTCTTAAGGGGAACCAGCGACCTGATGTTTTCCCCTGAGGAGATAAAGCCCTTCCACCACCTGTAAAGCGTGATTGCGCTTGGCGGGTTTGCGTCTCCAATTGCTTTTGAGACTGCCTCAATGATGCGGTTGAGATGCTTTTTGGATTTGCTTGGGTTTTGCGCCGTCAGCTCTTTGACATAGGCGTATCTTCTTTTTGCCTCGGCCCTTATTTCTTCCGGAAGCTGGGTGAAGTCCTCTGAAAGGACATTTGCCGCCTTCCTTGTCTTGTATGAGGGGCTTGCATCAAGCATTTTAAGATTCCCTTTAAAAAGCTCGTCCACAAGGGTTTGCATCGGCCTTATCACGGAGTTGTTTGCCGTGTCCTTTAGAACGACCTCTCCGCCCGGAAGCCGGCCTTCAATCTGGAACTCTCTTCCGTTTACCTCAATCCTCTGGTCTTTCATAAAAGCATTTCTCATGCCGTTTTCTCCTTTAGCCCTGTTTCGCTTGACAGCCTGACAATGCTTCCCGGGCTTATGGCAGTGTTTAAATCAATCGAAAGCGCACCGAAGTAAATGAGTGCATAGACTATGTTTACTGCCGTCCCGGTGTATGCGAAATAATTCAGGAGTTCACATAGTGCTGCTTCTTTTCTTCCTTTAAAAAATGCATAGGCCTCAAGCTGGGTTTTATATGAAAGCTCGGTTTGGGAATACTTTTGAAGGAGCTTGATGTTGCTTAGCCTTGGCTCCCAGCGGATCTGTCTTTCTGTCATGACGATATACTCGTAGCCCATTTTGCGGAAGATGGGAGAAACACACCTCGCCATGCGCTCAAACTCCGGAGCCTTTGCCTTCCGCTCGGGCTTTACTTCCACAATCTGCTTCTTAAAACGGCGAACAACTAAGAAGTCCGGCGTGTAAAAGCGGATTACATTATCCAGTTCGTAATGTATCCTTATTGGCTGCTCCTGATACGAGATCACATCGCTATCAGCTTCCGCGAGGAACATAAAGTCCCTTTCAAGAAGGGATTCGTAAATGACCGCCCTGCCGTTTTTTCTGCTCGGGAACTTGCCTATGTTTTTCCTTCCGCCGTTTGATATCTTTCTTACAGGCATCTGTTTAATCTCCTTGGTTTGGTCCCTTTTTTCGGTAAATTTGAAACCTTGAATAAAATGCATTTGTTCATAGTTTATTAAGGGTTTTACCGCCTAAAAGGAAAGGGAAATATTTCTCTTGAAAATCAATGGGTTATGATAAAACTGCGGAAAATATATAGGTGTTAAAATAATACTTATAGAATTATAGTAGCATAATAATACTTAAATTAGCAAGCGTCCTTAAGGCTATATTTATTTCAAAAATGATATAGTTATATATTAATTTAAAATTATTAAATTATATATAATATTTTTATTGCATTTTTGATTTTAATATGTTATCTTTATTTCAGTTATGACAAATTCGCATGTAATCATAGATGCCGATTGGGAAGACTACGTGAAAAGACTCTTACAGGTAGAGTTAACCAAAAAGGGCATGAAATACCCAGATCTAGCAAAGAAGCTTTCAGAAATAGGCATAGATGAAAAACCAGAAAATATTAATAACAAGATAAACAGAGGCAGTTTCAGGGCAGTTTTTTTAATCCAATGCTTGAAGGCTATTGGATGCAAATCTTTACCCATTGAACTTGAAATGTGAGGGAATTAGATAAATGAAAAATATTATTGAATTTTATAACACCTCGGTGATTAACCAAAATTATAGAACAGATATTTCTTCTGAGGATAAAAAAAGCTATGGTATAGTTTATACCCCTCAATTTCTGGCCGACTACGTATCACAAAAAACAGTCTACTATTTTCTTCGTGATTTTAAAAAAAACCTCCATCCCACTTTTAAAAAAATAAGACTGATCGATGCCTCATGCGGAGATGGGCAGCTATTGCAGTCACTTTGGACCCAATTGACGAATCAACTATTGGCGTTCAAAACCCGATCAGCGTTGAATCCGATAGAAGTCCTTTGTGGAATTGATATCAATAAAGATGCAGTCCTGAAAACAATGGCTAGGATCAGCACTTTTTCCCATAGTAAAGATTTTTTTAATTTCAAAATTATTAAGACTAATGCTCTTTTCCCATTTGATAGCATTTCGCGCGAAGAAGGATGGAAAATAGTAAAAGATCGCTTCGGGGCACCAGAGGGTTTTGATATTTTTATAGCCAATCCGCCTTGGGGCGCTGATATCAACTTTAAAGAAAGCCTCTTAAAAAGAGAATACCGTATGTATAAAGGACCTTTTGAGTCCGCAGATTTATTTATTGAGTTAGCCCTTTCAGTCATAAAACCTGGCGGTTATTTTGCATTCATACTGCCCGACTCGTTATTTGCTTTTGAAAGGAAAGAGTTACGAGAAATGCTCTTAAGTCAGACGACTATTAAATTTATTGCACGATTGGGGGAGAAAATATTTCAGGACATTAACAGGGCTTGTGCTATTTTAATTGGCAAAAAAGAAGCTCCCTCCTTTTCTCATAAAATAAAATGCCTACGGCTAACTCCCGAAGCAAGAAATGAAATCTTATTAAACAAAAAAACATTTTGTGACGCAGAAAAACTCCTTGCCCATGAAGTATATCAACAGAGGTTTAATGAAAATAGCAATTTTCTTTTTGACATAGACGTTAAAGAAGGTGAAGAAAAAACGCTTAACAAAATAAAGTCCAATGTTAATTTTCTGGGGAATTACTTAATTAGCTCTCGTGGCGTTGAACTGTCAAAGACAGGAAGCGTATGTAAATGTAAAAGTTGCGGCCTATGGATGCCTCGTCCAGCTGCTAAAAAACCTCGGTGTCCTCATTGTAATCTGCCAATCAAAATTACGCACTTAGTTACTACCTCAATAATCAGCAAAAATATGACAAGTAAGGCTAAGCCCTTAATTGTTGGAGAAAATATTAAAAGATACCATGCGGTTCCTAACAGGTGGATATTAAGCAATAAAAGGGGGATTAAATATAAAGATAAGAGTCTTTATGAAAATCCTAAAATGCTTGTCAGGAAAACAGGTGTTGGAATATCTGCTAGCATAGACTACTCTGGTGCTTATACCAACCAAGTAGTCTATATATTTAAACTTAAAGAAGGATCTCCTGTTAGTTTAGAATTCCTTCTGGCAGCAATAAATTCAAGATTGATATATTATTATATCATTAAGAATTACGGCGAAAATGAATGGCGTTCACACCCATACATTACCCAAAAACAAATTCTTAATATCCCATTGCCCGATATCGATATGCGTGACGATAATCAAAAAATGATCATTGACCGAATAACAAGGATTTTGCGACCTTACCTTAAAAAAAACAAGGTGCCCTGTCCATTAATAGATGCACAAGTAGAATATCTTATCGCAAAATTTTTTAAATTCACCAAAAAAGATTATCTCAGCATTTTTGATTGTTTAAATAAGGCCGAAGAATTGCTTCCGGTAAAAGCACTAAAACAAATTTGCGTGGCTGACATCTTTTCAGAGAAAAACGCCTCTTCTTTTATTTCTTATGGGCTATAGATATATAGGGGCCAAAACAAAAATAAGTGAAGCAATTCTCAGCACAATCAATTCTATTGTGAAGAAAGGTGCCCGTGTTGCTGATTTGATGTGCGGAACGGGAACCATATCGGCAGCCTTAAGGGAAAATGGATACTTTGTAACAGCCTCTGATATAATGACTGCCTCTTATCATCATGCAAGAGTTCTTCTTCTTCTTGATTTTCCTCCGCCTTTCCTTAAGGCTAAAAAATTTATTAGTGGACTATTTCCTGACGATAGCCGACAATTATTTCCTCTTTCTGAATATGAAAAAATGTTAGTTTGTCTTAATAATGTTACACCTATAAAGGGTTATTTTTGGAAAGAATTCAGTCTTGAAGGAAAACCTAAAAACACTTTACATCCGCGTAATTATTTTACTCCGGAAAATGCAAAAAAAATAGATGCACTCAGGCAAAAAATCAAACAGTTGCGATATGAAGGACAAATTACCGGAATAGAGCATTCCTTGTTGATTCATGACCTTATAATGGCTGCAAACGACGTAGCCAATATTGCCGGTACGTATGGTCACTATTTATCAAAAACGGTCACTCGTGCTAAAAGCCCAATAGTAATTAAACCGACTATTATCAGATATTTCGGCAATTCACAAAATAACAGAGTATTAAAGGGCTATGCCGAAGATTTAGCAGCATCTATTACTTGCGATCTTTGTTATTTGGACCCCCCTTATATGAAAAGACAATACGCTGCAAATTATCATGTCCTTGAAACTCTTGCTCGGGAAGATGAGCCTGAAGCCATAGGGGTAAGCGGTTTGAGGCCATGGCGTGATCAGTATTCAAATTTTTGCACAAAAACAAAAATCCATCAATCTTTTAGAACTATTTTCTCAAAGATGCCTTGTCCACATTTTCTTATAAGTTACAGTGAAGATGGACTTCTATCGCTTGACGAGTTAAAAAAAATATTTTCTGAATTCGGCAGGGTCACAGTGAAAACGGTCAAAAACAAACGCTTCAAGAGCAATGATAGCAAGCTCAGCCAATATCTAACAGAATATCTTTTTCATATAGATACTACCCGATAAGGTATGACTTATCCCCTATTTTATCGTTTCTTATCGCTATCTTTAATTCGGTCTGCATGCTCACGAAGCCATGTGATTCTATATAGTCTTCCATTTATTTTTATTGTAAGTTTATTTTTTTTAATTTCTGCTAAATTGATGTCGCTGACTTCTGCATAATGTAGCATGCGATGAATCAGGGGATTCACTACGACTAGGTTATAAGGTGAATCTGCGCCTCCCTCTCCAAGCGGTATTAAATGATGTGCTTCTATATATGGCGAACCATCACGTTTCAGAAAAATATATTTTCTTCCGGAAATTTGACATTTTCTTCCATATAGTTCCTTAATAAGCTTTACTGCACGCCGATTTCTATTTAAAACTTTTCTGATAACTTCCTGTTTCTTTTTGTCATATTTTTTTGCCTTATAATTTTCATCTTCAAGAAAAAGATCTTGTAGAATTTCTTTTTCTGCTCTGATTGAATAAGGCTCTTTCTCCTGCGTGGTACTATCCCCACTTCTGGCTCTACTTAAGAGAATTGTTTTTTGGGTGGCTTTTTGTAATAAAAATTGCTGCGCTTTCCCTCCGTTAAGATTGAAAGGAGTATGCCAATCTGAAGTATCTATATATAGCTGAAGTTTTGACATATCTATAAAACCAGCCGAACTTGCCGGATCAAGCATCTGTGCTAGTGCATTTTTTGTAACCTCATTTGTATAAGGTAAAGTGTTCTGAAACCAACCAGCCCAAAACTCATCGTGTTTCGTTCTTGCAATATAAATGCATAAATTTTTTATGTCTTCCCGCTTTGCTGGATTCTTGGGCTTAGGAAAACCAAATGTAGGATGCCAAGCCTTTACACGCATAGATTCTCTGCTGGATATTTTCTGATTTCTAATACTAAATGTTTGCGGTCGTCTTTGACTAATTAAAAGCGGCTGGGTTACCCGCAGTCCAACGCTATTTATTTTGAAGTGCCAGCTAGGTCCGCTTGGTAAATTCTTACATCTTATGCCTTTAAAGAATTTTTTCCATTCTCTTTCAGAAACAGCTTCAGTTGGTACGTCAATATAGGATTGCCCGCCACCTCCCTCCTCGCTACCGCGAGGCTTGTAAATATTAAAGAAATCTGTCCTCGTGAGGCGGCGATAAATAATATACTTAACTTCATTGCGTATTCTTTTCGCCATATTGCCTGTCTCCTTTCAACCTTTACTAAACTACAATGCATATATTAGCAAATAATGTTAAAATTAAAAACGCGTATGGGATTAAAAAACTATACAAGGGCCACTCCTCCAAGATGTAAAATCTGCCGGCACATAGAAGACGATGACCCCAAAAGGCTGTTAGTCCGCTTTATCGATAGATACGAACAGGATGTAACGGGAGTTCATTGCCCAACCCTCCGCTGCGGAAACGGCTGGCTTTCAGAGAATGCCTATAAGCACATTGTTATAGAAGACGAGACATCCATCAGCAAAAAAATGCTAAAGCTTTTAAGATGCAAGGAGAAAGACTTGATAAAAGGAATTCCCGAGAAAGACCCTAAAAATCTATCGCCCTTTGAAATACTGACAGCTATCTGCGGGCCGTTTATCATCATAGACAAAAAATGACGGATACCAATACCTATATAGACATATCAAACAAGAAGTGCAACAAGGAACTGGTAATAATAAACAGGAAGCTATTTGAACTTATCAACTTAAAAGAAGGCCTGTGGCGGAAAATCGCTGAACTCGCAATGACCATAGACTTCTGCCTTATAGAGGATCACAACGAGCGCATTTTGGCGAGCCTTGAGATTATAGAAAAAGAATTAGGCCGCTC
>Ga0172375_10005517_pt1 | contig 18213 bp, 8 predicted proteins | sample LakKiv1m_FD_114537 | JGI IMG/M metagenome (GOLD analysis project Ga0172375, IMG submission 114537) | Freshwater microbial communities from Kabuno Bay, South-Kivu, Congo - kab_092012_11.1m | ecosystem: Environmental > Aquatic > Freshwater > Lake | place: Democratic Republic of the Congo...
AGCAAAAACAGAATTCATCACCTTCGGAGAATAGATTCCATCGACCTTTCCGCTCCATAGTTTTTCGCTTTGCAGAAATTTCTGCAAAATTTCTACCTCACCGTTCTTCTGATTTTTGGTATATGCTCTATAAAATTGGAAAATATCTTTTTTAACACTATTTACTGTGCCTCCTGACAAGGAGGAAGGTCCCTTTAGGGTGGAGGTTTGTTTGACCGAAGTGGAGAAGTTTTTAGTCTGAGAAATAACACTATCAAAATCCGTCGTCTCTCGCAAGTTCTCCGGTAATAGATTTTTATTTTGCACATCTAATTTCATCATATATCTCGTCGCGCTTCCGAAAGTTCCGCAGTCTTTATTTCTTCTGCCTATGATTCATTTTTTTACTTGATAGTTACACACCGCTCTCTTGGTATGCGTATCAAATTTTCCATTGTGATATTTTTTATTGAGATACCCCAGCTTCACGAGATACTTCTGCAAAGTCCAGGTCCGGATATCATTTCTTCATGAAGATAATTGCTGGATCCATATCGACAGATCAAAGAAATTCTTAAGAACTGGAATGGATTCGAAGTCTAGTCAGACATTAACGCTGTTTGCACTCATGCCTGTACACAGGTATCAGCTTAGTGTTTTTTTGCCGAACGTAAGCGCCCTGATGAGCCCTTCTTCTCCCTTGCCCATCCGGATATCGATACGATCATACTCATGTCATCTCTCGCCGGCCTCGACGATAGCTCAGCCCCTATCTGCGATTTCTCCCACTCACAAACTGGGGAAATAGATAACGGTACCAAATGCATATGACGCAGGACCTGCGAGCATACCATTGAAGACTTTTTTTCACGAAGCGCCATACTGTCACTCCCCTTGCAAGATTTTTTCGTCCGTAAAACCAGACTTATAATAGAATACCTGACCTGTCTCAGGCGAATAATATGCAGTTACGACAAAATTCTGCTGGACGCATCACGAGGTATTGAACGCCAAAGAAACGCCAAAAAACAGAAAGAAAATAGATATTCATAATATTTGCTTTAACATATTACGTACGTTAATTCTAAATCATGAATTCTAAATTCTAAATGAGCACATAATCTAAAATTTAGAATCTAGAATTTAGAATTTTTATTCGTCCTTCTCTCGCCGTTCTACAAGCTTATCTCGCTCGACTCTGAGATGACGATACATCTCCAGGAGAACCTTTTTGAGCTTATCGTGAAAAACTTGAGCATAATCGCCCAGATAGCAACCGCCTATGATGAAATTGATAAATCGTTTGTTCATTTTTTTCTCCCAATCTCACATAACAAAACTTAGAACCTAAATAGCAAACACGTAAGGTAAATGGTTAATGGTGAAAGGTAAAAGTACTTTAACCGTTAACCTTTATCCATTATCCATATTTATTCGATAATCCTCCTTATCCCTTTATCCAGCCTGACAAGCGTCTCGTAGACGATAGTTCAGCTTTCTTGAGCCAAGACAGGCATCGTATTTTTCGCATTTATATCAGCAGTCACGATCTCGATTTCCTCTCAAAGGCTGACGCCGTCATCGACCTGACACATACAGATATTCATGCAGATATTTCAGACTTGTCTGAAGTATTTCCTTCCGGATTTGAAGACAATCCTATTGGACGCATTCCTAGAGAGGCCTTCGGCATAGCCGAAAGGTATTACGGCGATACGACTACTTTCACCGGTTTTCCGCGTATGATTGTAACTCACTCCATCGCCAGGAGCGATATCGTGCAGTCACACCACTCTAGAACTGACAGTCATCGCAGGCTTCAATTTTTTGCCGAGCACATATGCTTTATCGTCAGGATTCAAAGGATTGTAGCCAAAAAGTCAGATACCGGGCCTATAGGCATTGAAGAAATCGTCAGTGATTTTCATGATGCCCGCAGTATTCCCTATGTGTCTCCGCAATGGCGTATGTCCGCGATTGATGATATCTAGATACATTTTCTTGAATTGCTGGATCTGCGCATCCATCTGATCATAATACACTTCATCGGCACTATGGAGATGTGACATCACACCGGTCACATGGACCTGCGGATTTTTCTCCAAGAGATCGAGGAAATCAGGAAGCTGAGTTTCATCCAGACCCTCCCTGTTCATTCAGGTATTTATGAAGATGTGGATATTGAGGTCCTTGCCTCTGTCGGCTAGATATTCCAAAGTACTGAGATTGTACACGCAGAATGTCGTTCTCTTGAGATCAAAATATTTATAATTCTCATCAAGGGTCTCTCAGAGCAACAAGATGGGCTTGCTGGAGAAGTTCTTGACCGTCACATATTCAGGATAGCTATCGACGACAAGATATTCCGCATCAGTTTTATTCAAGATCCTGACGACTTGTTCAAGTCCATGTCCATAGGCATTGGATTTGAGGACAGGGAACATGACAGCCGGTTCCTGCAGAGAACATAGATAGTCATAATTATGTAAGATATGTTTCTTATTGATACTTATGACATTCATAGGCCTCAATCTAGGACGGAACAGCCTTCTCAAAAATCTCAACATATTTTTATGATAACAGATAAAATTCGCGCCTAATTTTTATAAATTTGCTATCCAATTACAATTGAAAGAATTCACACGTGAATGCAGTCAACGATTTTGGTTCTTTGCATATTGTCTGAGCTGGATTACATTCTAAAATAGCAATCTGAACTGTATAGCGAGGCATGCAAAGAACTAGACCTCTTTGGTTACTTTCTGGGGATATGCCAGAAAGTAACGAAAAAGCCCCGCAGGGATTAAAAACAAAAAATCTTTAAAACGTCAACCTCTATTCTTCAACACTTATTGAAATCTAGAAATAAAAATCTAGTATCCATTATCAAAAAAGAGGAACCAACATACTGTTAGTTTTTAGTTATTAGTTATTAGTTGAAATTGATGTACAAAGAAGCGAAACTCACAGCTCAAGCGACTTCTTGCCTTACATACGCGCACACGTTCGCAGCTAGGAAACTTCATCCGAATATCACCGGAGATGACCTTTTTGCGGGCATCTATTTTTTCATCAAAGAGACTCCCTACAAGGACATCTTTTTGAATCTCTTGGGATTCCAGACACCCGAGATCGTGGATGAATATTTTGAAGCCCAGTATGCAGAAGCAAATAATGGAGAATTCACAGCACCGAAAGCCGAATCATCACAAATCGGGCTCTCATTTTCAAACCCTATCCATACACATATTCACGAATTTGTAAACAAGTCATCTCAACAATTGGACTTTATAGTGCTATTACATGCCTCATTATCGGATTTATCAAGTGTTTTGGATTCCTACTTCCAGGAGCATCAGGTAAACGTAGAAAAGCTAAAGAAGAACTGCCAAAACGTCATACAGAACGCCCTCGTAAACCAGATCTGACTATTTGCCTTTTTGGAGATATTGAATAAACTATTCACTAGACTCCATTTAGATTCCAAAAACGTGAAAATGCTCAAGATCCAGAATATAAAGACATTAGACAATCTCAATATGTTCCTCGATGCGGTCGATAGCGAAATCGCTGACCAGAAAGACACGTCTGTCATCGACAATGCGAAAAGCAATAAAAAAGAAGAGAAGAAGATGACGATCGAATATTTCGGTACGGATTTGACCAAAGAAGTCAGAGACGGGTTCATCGATCCGATCATCGGCAGAGAGAATGAGATTAATCAAGTGATCTATACCCTTTTGAGGAAAAACAAGAATAATCCGCTCCTCATCTGAGAAGCAGGCGTAGGTAAAACCGCTATCGTTGAAGGATTGGCGCAAAAGATCAATCAAGGGGACGTGCCGGACAAATTGAAATGAAAAAGGATTTTCTTGCTGGATATGTGAACACTGGTAGCAGGAACAAAATACAGATGAGAATTCGAATCCAGAATAAAATCCATCCTTGAAGAAGCGATGGATCCTACAAACAATATCATCATGTTCATAGATGAGATCCACACCATCATCGGTGCAGGAGGACAAGAAAACAATGATGCTGCCCAGATGATCAAACCGCTCCTCTCCAGAGGTAAAATCAAATTGATCGGTGCGACGACATTCAATGAATATCAAAAATACATAGAAAAAGATGCTGCGCTCAAGAGAAGATTTCAAGAAATCGTAGTCAATGAGCCCGATGTGGAAATGAGCAAAGCAATCCTCAAAGGATTGAAACAGACCTATGAAGACTTCCACGGTGTACAAATCGCAGACGAAGCACTAGAATCAGCTATCACGCTCAGCAAGAGATACATGCTCAACAAATATCTGCCTGACAAGGCCTTGGATATCATCGACGAAGCGTGCGCAAAAAAATCCACGATGTCAGAGAAACTCAACAACGATGAAGAATACAAAAAATTTGAACTCAAGATCAATAAGATCGAGAAGCAGATTGAAGAAGCCATAGAGAAACAGGATTATTTCGGTGCTGCGGAATTCAAGGAGCAGGAAGACAAAGTGAAACAAGAGATGCTCAAGATAAGGAGCAATAAGAACATCCCTACGCATCTCAGATTGGCGATCACCAAAGAAGATATCGGCGGCGTACTTGCCGACAAAGTAGGCATCCCAACGAATATCGTCAACGAATCAGAAATAGAGAAACTCAGGAGACTCGATGGCGTGCTCAAAGCGAAGATCATCGGTCAGGATGAAGCTGTCGATGCGGTAGTAAAAACACTCACGAGAAGCAGGATATCTGTCATGCACAAAGCCAGACCTATCGGCTCATTCTTATTCCTCGGACCGAGCGGCGTAGGAAAGACTTTCCTAGCGAAACTCATCGCAAAAGAATATTTCGGCGATGAGACAGCGATGATCAGGATAGATATGTCGGAGTTCATGGAAAAATATTCAGTATCAAAACTTATAGGTTCTCCTGCCGGATATGTCGGCTACGACGAAGGCGGAAATCTCACCGAGGCAGTCAGAAGAAAACCATATTGTGTATTGCTTCTTGATGAAGTAGAGAAAGCAGCGACTGATGTATTGAATATCCTTCTGCAGATCCTTGACGAAGGACAACTCAAAGATGCCAAAGGCAGATTGATAGATTTCAAGAATACCATCATCGTCATGACATCCAATATAGGTAGCGAAGAATTCTCCAAGAAGCAAAGCTCTATCGGCTTCGCGACAGGAGAGAAGAAAGATATGGATAATAAACAATTCGAAGTCATCAAAGAAAGAGTGATGGAAGAGCTCAAGAACTTCTTATCTCCGGAATTACTGAATAGGATCGATTACAAAATAGTCTTCAGACACCTCGGCAAGAAAGATCTCGGAAGTATCATGAAGCTCAAGATCAAAGATCTCCTTGCGGCATGGAAAACGAACGAAAAGGTGAAACTGCCTACCTTCTCCGAGAAGAAAATCGCAGAAATCATCGACAAGATCTACGAACCGCAATTCGGCGCAAGGCCTCTGGAAAGATATATCGAAAACACTATCGAACCAGAACTCATCAAACAGATCATGAAGAAAAAATAGATACATTTCTGTAAAAAAAACGTCCCATAGCGGGACGTTTTTTTCGAATGAAGTCAATTATATTTTATGACGGCAAAATACATAGATGAATGGCTTAATCTCTATCCCAGAGGGGCTCATATCGGGAAGAATGTGGTTCTTAAGCACATTCTAGATAGGACCGAAAGGAAGGGAAGATGATGGATTATATGACGTGGACACGCATGGACGTGTCGCCTCTATTGTATAGCTATAGCGCCGTTCTTAGCAGCAGCAGAAAGGCGGAATTGCTCGACCAATCAGCTTTCACGGGTACGCTTGAAGATGATAAGGACGAAGCCTCTAGTTTCCTTAAGATCAGGCTTGACGAGCTTGATGATATTAAATTCTTTGAGGGCTTCCAAGTGCCGGCTGTACCGATAAGGTTTTTCGCCGTTGAATCTCCTACCAAAGATCAATCTCGATAAAGTAGTACCAAATTGTGCTCTCGTTACCTTCTGATTAGGATAGAAGTTTTTCATAGGAGTGATTCCATCAGGCTGCATTCACATCACTTCGAGTTGGCATCATATCCTAGAATAGAATTTCATTTCATCTGAAGCATTTTGCATATCTCCATATTGATCACATCAAGCCTTGTTGGTATCAGGCATGATGCCGAGTATCTTGACGGAGAAGAACACCAGCATCTTGACGAGATCTTTTCTCAGGAGTAGTTCCTTCAGTCTTGCATCTTCTATAGGACATTTATTGGTCATACCCAGACCATAAGCTTCCTGAAACGCATCAACCATTTCTTCGCTATAGGTGAGATACGACTCATCTTCTATGGGACACGATGGAGCAGCGGCATGTGCGACGATTTCACAATCCTGGTCATAATAACTCAAAGAGTAATCTATTCATGCATAATTAGCTCATGGCAATGATGATCACGGCAGACGACAGTTGTCAAATTTTAGTCCAGGACCTCCTCCGGGACCCACAAGAGGGATGAGAGGCGGCGGAGTAAAAGCCGCAGAAAGACGCAGAGTAAAAGAAGCAACACCTGTATGAGTAATACCATAGAAGTTAGGCATGTCCGCTCAGCTTATGACGACTTGGACCACCTGATCAGCCTGTAAACTCAAGCTCGAAAAAGGGACGAAACAGGTATATCATCTCGTATTGCGATTCCGGGTCAATGGATATCAAGGACCATCATAGGCAAAACTACAATTCAAACTAGTAAGGGTCGTAGGCGCCAGAAGATTGCTGCCGGAGATGATCGTAAGTCATGAAAAGTATACAGTGATAGTATTTGATTTTACACCATTCTGATTATCAATGCCACTGCCCGACGGCACCCGCACATAATTGGCAAGATTGCCTGTAGTCGCACTTCCTGATTGGAACCGGTAATTCACGATATTTGCTCAGCTATATTCATACGCAGTAAAGAAAAATCAGCTTACGGTATTGGGGTCATACGAAGCACCGCTAGTATATCAGGTAAACAATGGCCCGTCTACATCCATCACACATGGCATGGGTCGGAACGTATAGGTCCCGGAATTGACTTGAGCGAGGATATCGCTCATCCCATTAACGACGCCGGACTGGAGATTGCTATCGTCGCCGTTCTCTCACGACAAGAAATACAGATCAACTGATCAAGTAAGTTGAGAACCTATGTTGCTGAACAAGAAAGAATATATCAACGCATTTCACGAATGTAACAATTGTGCCAGATTGCTGGCGTATCGATTGGTATATGAATACGAAGATCCTGTCGCGTAAGACGTTCGAGGAAAGACGACTGCTTTCAACGTAGTACCACCCGATCACAGACGACCATAAGCTCCGAAAGGAAGCGTAGGAAGCGATCAGCTAAATATGATATCATGTGAAAGGAGTTTGGAATCTATAGCATAGACGGAAGAAGAATTGGTATCTGCCACGATGTTTCAGATATTTCGGCAATACATACCCATATCTCCGGTACTAGGAAAAAATTTCATACTTCCTGCAAAGACAGTACTGAAAGACAAGGATAAGAATACGATGAGGTACTTCGCTAATTTCATAGACAAATACCAAAGACTAGCAACTAAAGACTAACAACTAATGACTAACAACTAAAGTATATTCGGAATTAAAAATTAAGCAAAAATGCCAAGCACATTGGCTTGACATTTTGTGATTTATTTGATTTTATTTTTATTGGCGATGTCTGTGTTTTCTGAATATCACGATTAGCGCAAGGATCACTATCACGATATACCGTCCGTATTTTTGGATGAGATTAGATTCCGTTATCGCCAAGATCACACCTGGGGTTTTGCCATCGACTATATGCTCATTCTTCACGACTTCAAACACTCATCATGTCTCGACGAGATATTCAGTGGCCCCATGAGTATCACAGGCGCCTTCTTTGAATGTATAATACGCTCATTGCACGCTAGATATACCATCGACTAATTCTTTACCGGACATGATAGGTATATTGCTATCTTCTCATTTGTCGCCCGGAATGAAATAGAATCCCAAAGGCATCTCCCGCGCTCATTCATGAGGCATGATGGTCAATGTTCATATTCTACCCGCTCATTCTACTCATTTTGGCAGAGTGAAAGTAGACAAGAATACATATACCATATCTACGCCTTCGTAGCCGCCCCTTTTGACCGTTATGTATTTCGGCTTAGTGTACGTTCTGAAAAGCCCGCCCTGCCCATCAAAATTCATGATAGTGAATCTTGAAGGATCAAGCAATAATTTGAGATCCATCGCAGTAGTGTCTGCACCTTCCATATCAACCATGACGTCAACGGTGAAAGGACAATTGTAAGTGAAAGTTCCGCTAGAAGGCGAGAAGAACAGATTCGCTCAGAAAGACACAGCAAACATGCTACCGAAAGCTAACAAGGAACCGACGATTTTAATCAGATTTTTTGTTTTGGTCATAGTTTAGTAAAATAGTATTTAAATATTTCTAAGGACTAAACTCTAAGTTCTAAGGTCTATTTAGAATCATGTATATACGAGTCCGCCGAACTGATCGAGATCCAAATCCCGACCTTGTCTTTGAAGATTCTGGATGATGACAGCCTGCTCAAATGATGAGATGATACCGCTCTTCCTATCGAAGTCCATATTCCGGTTCTCATCTGTAGTGTCGTCCAAAGTAAGATTCGCATTCACTTCTGCCATATCGAAAGCGTTGATGATTGATCCGGTACCGACATTATCTGATTTGTAAACATCACCAGGTACGAGCAATGATCTGATTCAAAGTGCTCAGAGATCTACTGCGTCAAACCGTCATGAAGTCAGATTGGCAGCATCTCTTCACGTCCAAAGAGTGAAGTCAAAGAAATCAGTTCCTGTCTCCGTCAGTTCGCCGGTGAATCACATAGACGGCAAGTGCATAGTTGTCTGAAGCACCACGCCGATAGATTGACCATACAGCGGTCTATCGAGAACAAATTGACCCATTCCTGTCGTATCAAATGCACCGGTATAGGTACTGTATAATGTGCCTACTCATCAACTCAAAGTATAGATACTGACTGTTCCGGTGAACGCATAATTATCAGCTTCACGGTATCCTGGGATTGCATACACGCTCACTTCAGCTCATTGGATGCCAGTCATCTCTACAAAGAAGAATCAAGTATTGCCGGCCTTATCAGTGAAATGAATATATCCGGATCGATTGGATACGAAAGAGAGATTCTTAATCAGCTCCCGAGTTCAGCTATTTGCATTGATATCATAGACGATTGCACCACTACTTTGATTATCTCCGAAACTCGTGAATCCGGAATCCGTAGTGATAGCAGTGACAATGAACGCATCATCATCACCGGTGAGATACGTGAGATTGCCGGTGAAGTTTTCGCCATATCATGTCAATTGAGATTCGAGTGTGATAGTTCCTGTATGCGGACTTTGATAGCTGATGCTACCTGACATATCAGGAGGCGTAAGATCTATCCATGAATTATTGAAATTTACAATACCGGTCTGATAATATCTCGCATCGACTGTTCCGCCGCTTGCATCATTCCATCTATTTTGGATGAGGATATCGAATCCCGTGATATCAGAAGATACATAGGTGTAGATTCTCAACGCTCATCACGAAAGGATAACGGGTCAACTGAAGAGGGAGAGATTATCTCACGTGATATATCATCACACGATAGCTATCGCACCTGTGATGACAGGATTTCTCGTCCGGTTGATACCGTTGGATTCGAGTCCGCCGATATATTTTCCTGTATCATATGCAGTAGTGCCGGTAGTATCTCTAAAGAGATAGATATTTCCGCTGAGATAGATGACTCCGCTCAATCCGTTACTGTAATCTCCGCTCACATAGAGTGTAGATCATGTGAAAGTATAGATTTCGCTATTTGGTGCGTTGGAAATAGTAGGATAATCAAGGTTGCTGATATCGACAGAAGAGATGCCTCATGTTCATGCACAATACAAGATAGCATAATTAGCTGTTCAGGTAAGTGTAGGTCTCTCTAATGAATTTATTTTGACAAATCGATTGTTGTATCGAGTTCCGCTAAGCGGATAATTAGCTTCAGCAGTGGCAAGACTCTCGCCGGTGTAGATCATCAATTTCGGTCAGCAGCCTGCGCCTTCGCTACATCCAGGCTCTACCGTGACATTGAAGGTCAAGAGACCAGTCTGACCGTAGATATTGTGGACTATAATAGGGAAGGATAAAGTTTTGGAGGCAGATAATCCGGTATCCACATGAGCGAATCCAGTCAAAAGACCAGCCGCCAAAAGCACACCAGTCAGATTGGATCATGCATTAGTTCAGGTGAATTCAGCATCGGTCTGATCAAGATAGGTGAATCCGGACAATGATGCATATCATGCATAATAATCAGCCAAAGTCGTGCTCGCTGGAGAAGTAGTGACATTGCTGGAAATCACTGCACCATGATTTTCCAATTGGACAGTGATAGTACTATTTGCAGGTCTTGGAGGATAGTCTTGCATATCAAAGGAACCGGTCTGCGTAATGCTATTTCAGACATAATCTTCTGCGTAGACGGCAACCACTACTCTATCGCCTGTAGTCAGGGTAGTTTCGCCAGTCACATCTATATATCATGTGTAATCAGGATAATCAGCGATTCCTCAGCTTTCGAAGAGACTTAAGTCTGATCAAGAATATACATAAGATCGCGTAGGAGAGCCAAAGCTTGTCTGATAAGAACCTTGGACCATAGTGGTCGCAGCAAATACCTGGACAGTCACTTTGATAGAACCGCTTGCGATTCCAGCTCGATTATCCGTGAAAGCGAAATGAAATTGAGAATGAGAACCGCTGATCTGTTGAGCCGCATCAGGATCTCTCGTAGTCGAAGAACTGACGGTACTTACCTCGGTTCAGCCTACTTCTTTCGCCAAGAAAGCAGTAGGTATATTGTTTATTCATGCATTGAAAGTAGATACAGTCGAATCAAATATATTCGCCCCAAGCCTTGAAGTGCCGGATGCATTAGTGATCGCGGGCAAAGAATTCGCTCGGTCCGCACCAGTATATCTTACGCTCGCTGATGTTTCTTTTCTGAAGTCTGGCATGGCGCCGAGTACTCCACTATCAACAGAGACATATGCTCACAGATAATTTCTATTCCATGTTCTCACAGGAACACTTCCTGGACCAGTAAGATAATCAAACACCAAATCTGATCATGAGAATATTTTGGTGATTGCTATTCACGTACCTCTTTGATCCATAGTGCCACGAGCAACTCACGTATAGGTAAGGATTATTCTGATAGATCAAGTGTTCAATCATCGTTGATTTTGGAAAGCTCAAGTAGCGGAATAATCAGTAGTCAAAGGATCCTCTACTGAATTTTCTCTAGAATTACCTCAAGTATATGCATAAGCTGAATACACAGGGGAAGATTGTCCATCAGTGAGTCTAAAGAGTACTCCACTATCGATGGCCGCATGATCGGAGATAGCATTAGATGGGAAATAACTACTTCCCAACGGCGCATTCGCGTCTGTGACACATGGTTCAGGGATGAATTTGTAATTCAACTGATAGCTATATGACGAGGAAAGATTGGTATATCCAATACGAGATGATCGATCAGATCACATGTTACCTGGATCTATATTATATTTGAAGTAGGTTCACGTCACTCCGAAGGAGTTGGTGAAATTGAGATATCCAAGGGAGAATGCTGTAGTATAATAATTCGGAGTCGGCGTATCTGTATTACGTCATCCAGCGCGCAAGAAATATCACGCAGGCAATGAAGAATATCAACTTACACCGGAATCTACTACAATCGCAGGTGATGGATCTCTGGTATCTGTACCTCATCTATTGAATGCCAGATAAGTCCGTCAGCTCGCAGAGACAGTCGTATCTCCAGTCTGAAATCACAGAATCATATTCACGACATGAGCATCCTGATTCGTAGCATCAGGAATCATGATGGCATAGCCGGTTCAGCCGCAATACGCCTTCTGTCGGACAGTACTATTGTCAGACAGAGAAGTCGTAGGAGCTAGTCCCATCTTCATCTCGGAATGTCAGAAAACAGCGCCAAAAAGCATTTGGAAGACCAAAGCGATGGCAAGTGTTTGTCTGAGATACGTGTTCTTAAGCATGTGGTAGAATAATCGTATAAATAAATTTCTTTTTTTATTGTGCTATTGTACTATCAAAACATCACCGCTGAGCAAGAATAATCCATCAGCGACCTTGAGAGTAACATTGGAATATCATGTCGTCGTAGGCGTATCAGGCAATGGATTCGCATTAGTGAAGTCCAAGGTGATAGGCGTATCCAATAAGCCTCCTGCAGCGTTACAATATAAGACGCTCGTTCATGTATCTATCCGTACTCATGAACCGACAACGCTTACTCTGCTGCCGCCGAAGATATCTACGATATTGCCGTCCAAAGTTCCTGTCAAAGGATTCATATCGATAGTCTGATTCATATCTGTCACGCCGGATCATCGAACAAAGGTCAATTGATTATGACTACAGCGATCCAAGAACATACATGCCAATGTAGGTAAGGCCAGTGAAGTGCCCGTAATGATATCATTGGGATCGTCCGGTCTGAGATCAGACATATAGACGTTTACGCCATAAGCGCTTGGGCTACCATATACTCCATAATCGAAATATATACTATGTCCGGTAATCTGATATTTGTATCACGTGCTTGCCTGGACAGTAGGATGTTGAGCATTGAAACTATCATAATCAGTGACGAGCGCAGCCAATGCACTCATATCACCCGTGCGACAATTACCTACACAACTTGTCCGAGGAGCAAGATTTTTGCCGGTACTCGTAGGAGTGGCAAATACATACGTAGCCAAACTTCATCGACGTGAGCCAGTGACGACTACGAGATTATAATCGCCATCGACGCCTGCCCGATGATCCATGATAGCAAATGAAAGACCAGTGAATTGTGTATTTCCGCTGGTAGTACTATAGGTACCCAGAGAGAAAGCTTCCAATCGATTTATAGGATCAGTAATGGCAGAGAATCTTCTCAACAATGGATTCTCATTGATATTGATGAGAAGTGAATTGGTATTCGTATAAGCGCTCGTAACGACATTGGACCCATAGAGAGCAGCGTAATTGCTTCCATTGTCTATATTGGAGAATTGTTTGGTCGCCGTCTGCGTGTGTCCTGCGAAATCCGTGTAGCTTATGATGATAGCAAATGGATGCTCAGGCGCGAAATATCATGTAAAGTCAGCATTTTCAGGGATAGTGATGAGATAGTTATATTGTTGTGATCCATTGATGGCTCAGGTATGTGTCGGATATGCAGTCAACCGAGAAGAAAGACTTGCTCAACTAAATACGAGACTCACAGGAGCTGTAGTCCTATTTACGATATCGTTGATCGTCCTACCGGAGATGGTAAGCACGAGAGTTCAGCTATCGACACCTGCTCGTTCGTCTTCGACATTGATGGTAAGTCCGCTCAATCTCGCACCGGAAGAGAATGGAGTCCTATTGAGATGGACGTCTGAGGTCCGATTATTCGCATAAGGAGCATAGGTATTGTAATAATTACAGCTGACTTGAGTTCATGTTCTTCCTACTAAGTCTTTGTAATTGATAGAAATTTCTATTCTCGTTTCCGGATCTCGTTGTCCGGTATAATCAACCAATGTTTCATAGTTTCTGGTGCTTCCGATAGCGCTATACACGCTCTGTGTACCATTGCCTGCGGTAGCGATAGAGATAGGTCCTACCCGAGAGAATGGAGTGAGGGAGATTTCAGAGCTAGCGACCGTCAAAGTGATTCATGTCCGTGTACCATTCTGTGTGCCAGAAAGATAGACAGTAATCGTTCCGGTATCTATACCTGCCCGATCGTCATGGAGATAGACTTTGAATGGCTCGAGGATAAAATATGAATTGTATTTGGTGATGTATGCACCACTATCGCTCGTAGGAACGCTGACTCAGATAGTCTGGCTTCCATTAGGCCCACAATACTGCACAAGACCAGTTCATTCTACATTGCTTGACCGTGGAATAGCTCCATGGTTGAAACGTACAGCGAAGGTATTCGAAAGATTGTTAGCGCGATCTCTGACATATCCTGTCATGATGACTTCCTGCTCAGTACCGAATGATCGATTACCATCAATGTCGGAAGTAGATGACGGCCGGAGCGTTCCGGTCAAAGCATATCATGTATAATTTCTATTCAAGCGATTCCGGATGAAGTCATATGGATAAAACACCAAACCCGCATCTGATCAGGTAATAGCGCTTCATCACGTAGCGTTCAAAGTGCCTGTCAAGGTAATGACCGTAGGGAAACTACTACTATCAGGCGCACTTTCTACAGCGACTTGCATCACAAATGTAGCGAGATCTATTCCTGAACCATTGACGACGGATTGTGCATAATAAGTACCACCGGTCCGATCTACATCCCAGTCATTGGTATATCAACTCGTGAATCACCGATCAGTAGCGCCGGACATATCCCTGAGATTGAAACGGTAGATCCTATCATTGTATTGTGGTCAGGTATAATTGGTAGTGTGTGGCGTCATTCATCCGGTAAATCCGAATGTAGGGGCGATAGTATCTGTAGCACATGGTCAGAGATAAAAATCGACGACTATATTTCAGGTGCTCTCGAGATAGTTGGTCTGTCCTTGTCATGCCTTAGTGATACTCGAGGTGTTGAATTTGAGATCGACAGTTCAGGTCCTCAAGAATCCGCTATTCTGGATAGTGATCCTTCATCACTGACTGATGCCGCTCGCATCAGTATTGGATGGATTATGTACTCATATCATCCTCAGGACATAGGATCCATCGATGAAATAATTAGGGACTATGGATTGCGAAACGAAATTATTGGTAGTATATCCATTGATCACAGGTCATGTGTAGATGATGTTGGATTGTTCCAGGATATCGAATTGGTAGCCGTTATATGCGGCTCCGCTCACCATCAAGTATACCCCTGTCGTAGCACAATTCAGATGCACAGAAATAGTATCAGGAGAAAAGTAGAGGCGATACGCACTCGCAAAAGATACTACTCCCAGCGACAAGAAGAGTGTCATCAATAATTTCGTTCTCCATAGATTTTTTATTTTCATCTTATATGCAAATATATTAAAATCGTAATCGATAGACTATGCAACAGCAGCCTGTTTTTTATGTCTCCTTTCAAACCATACAAGCAGAAATACGATGAGGAGCAATAACGCAAGGCCTTCAACAAGAAGATACCGATACGTAAGGACTCGTGCCAAGAAAGCACTCTTCTGCGTAGCCTGGAACTCATCTATCATATTTTGGAGTGCACTCATATGGGCCGAAAGATCGAAAGAGGTAGACAGCATGTCGCCGCTCAAAGTAGAAAGCGCATAAGCGCAGGCGCCTTGAGAGAAAGCGAAATCGGCGTTATCTATCTGAGATAGAGCATCCGCACCTCAGAAATAATAGACATCCATGAAGTCTGTCGTATCCCCTGTTCAAGCGAAGATGAAATTCAATTTGGAGACACCGGTTCATATATTACGTTGAGATAATCTCAAAGTCGCAAAATCATAGACACCGCTTATCGTACCAGGGAACTTGAAAGCATATGCCTTCACATTGGTATCTGCTCTCTGTACCGGATAGCTCATCTTGAAGGTTTCACCGAAAGACAATCCAAGCAGATCCAAACCGCTGGCCAGATCAAAGTTCAAGGACGCTCACATAATCTCCTCGCCCTGAGTGTCGACCATGATTCTTACATCGAAAGGACAATCGTAGACCAATCCCATAGGGGCCTCTACATATATCCTCGCAGCATGCGCTTGTACGCCGAAAACATAGCTACCTAGGAGTACAGCTATCAATGTTACTATGCGGATGATTATCTTGGATTTCATAAGGGAGTATATTATAGATAAATGGATATTAATAATCTAAGTTATCATAGAAGTAATCACTTGAATATTGTCTGCTCTTGACCGCCTGTCTGTTGTAGGTAGTTTGGAAGTCGAGATAGGTGAGGATGACATTGATATCAGGCAATCACACATCGGCATCTGCATTCAGATCGGCCGGATGATATCCTGCGAGACCGAATCTCGTAGTATCAGTGACCTCCGTCTTTCACACTCATCAGGTGTGGACGAAGAATCATCCGCTAAAGAGTTTATAGGAACCGACTTGGATCCGAGAGACGATAACACTGAGATCATCAGACGTGATAAGTCAGTCTTTCTGGGATCATGTAGTGAGATAATTTTCTCCCACAGCGAATCTCGAAAGGTCTCAGGCAATCTGGTAACCGGTAGTAATCCTTCAGGTGACGACAGTGAAATCAAATGTCCTATCTCAGGTAATCTCTACATTAGACATGACTTGCGCCAGATGCGATTGTCATTCCACGATCATGGAATATCCGGAACCTAGAGGAAGACCATACGTCAAAGTATACGTGCCTGTCTCAGAGAATTTGACGATATCTTGGAACAGGATCTCTCAAGTCCATCTTGGTGGATCAATACTATTATATGACAATCAACTGATCAAGGCTATTCTCGCTATCATTCATGAATTACTTGGGATGCCATTGGCTGTTTGATCGGAACGATCAGAAGGTAGAGCAATGAAGGTAAAGTTATATGACAATTCGATTCATGTAACATTTACATAGAGCTGTCAGGTATTGTTGGCTCTATCTCTATAGAAGATATATCCAGTCCGATTATCGTTGAAGACGATGCCTGAATGATACAAACTATACCCAGTTTGAGTATACCCTGTCACATACGTTACATTAGGATAGTTGGAAGAGCCGTCTACTCCGCTATAGGCATAGACATAGAATTCATCATCCAATATACTGTCCGCATTACCGGTAGCGAAACCGGTGAGCGTTAGAGTCGCATGATGAAGCTGGCTGTTTTCTCCTGTATATGTCAGGCTTCAGGTCACTTCTGTAGTGATCCTATCTATCCGGAACACATCGATATTAAAATCATAGGTGTATTTTGTGCCTCAAGTCTCATAGGTCTGTCCATAATTCGGTTCCATGCCCACAAGCGGAATGTCTTGATAGGTAAGGAAGCCGTTCATATTACCGGTGAAGATCAATACCTGATTGATGCCGGTATATCCATTACCTCAGCTCACGTAAACATTCAAATCAGTACCCGAATACCCGACGACATTGGTCATGATGATATCTTCGCTTCAGGTAAGATGAATCTCTACATTGTCTTTGGTCCGGTAAGTCCGACCGCTTTTTTGAGCAGTAGTGAATAATGGACCGCCACCGGTTGTATTAAATCCATTGATTGCACCGGTCCATTGATAGGTGCTGAGCGTGATATATGGAGGTGTATTGTCTATACCATCGATAGTGATAGGGAAAGTGATCACTCAAGTATTGATGCCTCATTCAAAATTTGCATTGTCGGCACCGGTAATAGTCACCAAGATCGTCTGATTGGAATTGAGGTTGATACCTGATGAAGCGACCAATCCAGTGGAAGTAAGTAAACAGTCATATCACCTATCCAAACGATTCCGAGTCAAGGCATATCACATGTCTACACTTGTCGATATCGGAGTACAATTGAAGAGGTCTGAGCTATTGAGGCTTGCCAGAGTGAAACTAGTAAATACCAATGTTCATCATGTGTAATACGAGCCTGATTCACCGGTAAATGCACCAGCTGCGAATGACAATCACGAAAAGCTGACGATGATGCTTCAGCTATTCACTCCATATTGATTATCGATATCATTGGCTCACACAGGATCGTAATTCGCAAGATTGGAATTGTCGGCAGGTCAAGTACTAAATCGATAATGATAGGTGGCATCATATCATGAAGTTCTATTGCCGGTGAAATCATAGATAGTAAATCCTACGCCACTCAGATAGCTTTGCGTACCTCAGCTATTGTAGCCGGTATACAGAGCCGGATCCGTATCGAGGATACAAGGTCTGGCGACGAATTCATAATATCATGAATTGATAGTATCTAAGACATCTACGAAATTGTTGACGATACCGGATTGGATATTGCTATCATCACCATTCCATCATCCAGAATAATAAAAATCCAGATACCCGGTCAACACATTTGCCGTAGTCTGGAAATATCGTGTATAATAAGCTATGTCGCTTGTTCAGCTCAATGGTGCAACGAGATCAGTCCAGTTGAG
>Ga0172375_10005520_pt1 | contig 18206 bp, 24 predicted proteins | sample LakKiv1m_FD_114537 | JGI IMG/M metagenome (GOLD analysis project Ga0172375, IMG submission 114537) | Freshwater microbial communities from Kabuno Bay, South-Kivu, Congo - kab_092012_11.1m | ecosystem: Environmental > Aquatic > Freshwater > Lake | place: Democratic Republic of the Congo...
GATTTTGAACTACTTGTGGAACTACTACTCCAATTTTTAATATAACTTGTAGAACTCGAACTACTTGTAGAACTGGAAGAACTACTCCAATTTTCTATATAACTGCTACTACTTGTGCTAGAACTCGTACTGCTACTACTCGTGGAACTAGAAGTAGAACTACTAGAACTTGATGTAGAACTTGAACTACTTATAGAACTTGAGCTACTTGACATAGAACTCGATGTAGAACTTGAAGAACTACTTGTAGAACTACTTGTAGAACTTGAACTTAAACTTGACGAACTGCTACTACTTCCATAGGGATTTGGTGGTTCCACATAGTTATGATGATAGGGTTTATCAGAGTTTTTTATACCATAAACATAGGCACTTGTACCGGTATATTGACGATTATATCTAGAAATCAATACAGACATTAAAAACACTCCAAAAATAAAATATTTATATGTTATTTCTTAATTTAATATATAAAATCCTTTTATTTTGGAATTTAACACTTTTTATCAGCAACTTTACTAGCAGCAAATGCATCAGGTTTAACAAGACATTCAAACCCCTGCGATACAACAAGTCCTATTAGTTCATCTTTATATTTTCCAGATTCAAATTTTAAGTTTTGGTTAACATCAAGGTGTATTCTTATAACATTTTTGTCTGGAATAACCTTGACCAAATACCACGCAGCCTCTAACGATCTCATAGCTTCCATTAATAAGCGTTGTCTTAAATTTTTCATAAAGGGAACTTTGTCTTTATGAATTATAACAGAGCCACCCTTATGTAATTTATAAGCAATTAAAACAGTAGTAAATACACATATTTGCTTTTTAGAATAATTTTGACTATCTGTGCCAATAAAATAATAGTAATCTTGTAAATGATTAGCTACAAAATCATTTACATTAACCATTTTAACACCCTCATAATCTTTCCATTTCCAAGTATCAAATGGACCATATTCATAACCTTTTAAATTACTCATGTTATCAGTTCCTTACGATTTTTGCGCTTTATAAAATCCACTATATAATTATAGCCATTTTCTGAATGAGGCAAGCAACAATTTGAACAATCTTTTATGCCGTTTGTGAACTACCGTCTCCCTAAAGGAAGAGGCTTCTGAAAATACAATGGGCTAACGCCCATTATAACAAATCAGAGATTTTTCTTGTTTCGTCCAATCTGCCATTGCAGATTGTCCACAAGCGTTAATTCCCATAGTTCCTATGGTATTTAATTTATTTATTCCTTCATTAAGAATATTTATAGAGGCATTATAATCTCTATCCATATGATTATTACATATTGGACAATTATATGTTCTATCATTTAGTGTCATTTCTACTATATTTCCACACCTACTACATTTTTTAGTAGTAGGAGAGAATTTATCGGCTCTGGCAAAATATTTGGAATACCATTTAGACTTATATTCTAATAATCTTCCAAATTCAAACCAAGATACATCCATAATATTTCTGTTCATGTGTTTATTATTATTTGCCATCACATTCTTAATATCTAACTTTTCTAATATAAAACCATCATACTTGGTTATCATATGACGTGTTACTTTATGTAGAAAATCACTTCTAACACTTCTTGTTTTTCTGTAAACTTTTCTTAGTTTATCTTTCTGCTTTATTCTGTTGTTAGAACTAATTTTGATAGTTTTATTACCAACTACCTTTTCTACAAATTGTTTTTTAGAAAGAGATACGTGTTCTCTTTTCAATCTTTTCAAATATTTATTTAGATTTTTAGGGTTTTCTATTTGAGTATTATCTGATAATGTAGCAAATACTTTAGTTCCTACATCTATTCCAATAATATTAGAATCTTGTAGTGCTTTCTTTGGTTTTTCTTTGATGTTTAGCTCGCAAATAGTTGAACAATACCAGATACCTCCATCTTGATTTAACATTAGAGTTATTGGTATCCCCAAAATATCTCTATGTTTTATAAATGGTATCCAGCCAATTTTAGCACAATAGATTCTGGACTTTTTAATCTTAAAATTCTGAGGATAGAACAAAGAATCATGTTCTTTATGTTTACTTTTAAATTTAGGTTTTCCGAAATCCAGTGCTTTTGCTTTTTGTTTTGGAGTTTTAGCAGCAGCTATTCTAATTTTTCTTTCTTGTATTACTTCCGGTTTGATTGAATCAAAATTAGCTTTAGTTAATCTTTGAGCATTAATTTGTAATGGTTGTGAGTGACTTGGTTTTAGAAAAGTATTATTATTTTTCAAATTTATAATTTCTTTTTGAAGTTCTGATTGAGTAGGAAATCTTTTATTTTCTTTATTATAATTATTACTAAATTGAAGTAGTTCGTTCCAGATAAATCTTGAATTACCTCCATGCTGTTTTAGTAAGGATAATATTTCTTTGTTTGGACTCAATCTAAACTTATATGTTTTAATAATTTTCACTTATTCGTTCTTGAGTTTATCAAATTTAGTATTTTTTACTGGTTCTTCAAAATAATAAGTATCTAGTAATCTTCTTATTATTTCGGAATAAGCCATGTCTTTTTCTTTAGCTTCTTTTTTAAGACTTTCTAATTGTCTTTCTGATAAATATATTCCTATTAGTTTCATATTTATATTATACAATATTTTTAATAAAATTCCTTCTTTTGTTTTTAATTATTTCACCCCTGCCTAAAGGCAGAGGATTTCTTTTTCAGGTTATAAAAGTTATAAATCTATCGCCCAATATTTCATCTTTTATAGACATATTAAGACCAAAGAAAAATTTTTAGTACTAACATAGCCGTCTGCCGATATCAATCCGTGCCAATATGCTTTTTCGGCAGTATTATTTTAGCTTTTGTTTTTTATATTATATTTTTCTGTTATATAAAACCTTTTTCCGAAACACTCTTTCGTTGGTTGAATTCCGGTTATTTTGCTAGCTATTAGTTTAACTTCTGGCATTTTTTTAGTTAACCCAAGTTTATAAGCAATTTCGCACACTTTTAAATACTTATCTGCAAAATCAAACATGGCTATTCTCCAAAAAATTGGCGGAGAAGGAGAGGCTCGAACTCTCGTTGCTCCTTTTGGAAGCAAACATGTTTAGCAAACATGCCCGTTTACCATTCCGGCACTTCTCCTCAGGAATCCCATATATTATTTTTATCTTAAGATATATTGTTTAAAAAATCTTCTCTCGTTTTTATAACAAACCCCATGTCCTCACTATAAAATCGGAGACAAAGGGACTTGAACCCCTAAGAGCTTACGCTCCACTCGACCTCCAATCGAGCCGACTACCATTATCGCATGTCTCCACTACCCACCCTTTTATTGTTTTTAATTATCATCTAATCTATCGCCTTCTATTGTTCTTTCATATATATCAATTTTATCTTTTAAATTCTCATTTTTTTCTTCCAAATCTTCTACCTCTTCTTCCAAAGCATCTCTCTCATCTTCAAAAGTATTAGCCAAATCAAGTTCTTTTTCTAATAATTCCTTTTCTTGTTCTATATCCTTTTTATCTGATTCAAGTTGTTTTATAGTATGTCGCATCTGATTAACAGCATTTTCAATTTGTTTATACACCACAACTTCTTTTTCTAATATATTCTTTTCCTGATTTAGTTCAAATTTATCCTCTTCCAAAAATCTATTTTTTTCTTCTAAATGCCTAATAATATCTTTATATTCATCATCTTTCTTTTCAAGACTGTTTTTCAAATCACCTATTTCCTTTTTATCATTACCAATTTTTTGCTTCTCTTTCTCCATCTCGCCCTTCACTTCATCATATCTTTTAACATCTTGCAATATATTTTCAAATGTTTTTTCAACATCAAATGGCGATAAACAAATTGCTATTTTACCCATATGAATTCTTCTGGAGGGACCGTCTTTAAATATTTTAAATCCTTTATAATCTCCCCACGATATATAAAATGAAAACATATTAGTTATTTCTTATTATTTGGGTTAATATCTTTGTTATTTTTCTTATAACCCTTTGAACATGCCAAACAATAATCACCTGCTGAATTTATTTTTTCATAACACTCTTCATATTCTTTATAACTAATATCGGCATCTATCATTTTTTTACATTGATCACATATTACCGCTCCACGTCCTCCATTAAATTTATACATATTAATCTCCAAATTGGCGGCGGAAGTGAGTCCCGACCTCACATGCCCCATTAAAGGGAGCTTTTGGGTTCAAGCCAAACGCATTTGCCAATTCTGCCATTCCGCCTCATAAATTATTTTTTATTTCTCCATTTTTATCAACCCTATATTTTTTACGAATTTCTTCCTCACTTAAAACACTTCCTTCATCTTTTATAATATGTATCTCTGCTGCTTTTGCTGCTTCATCACCCCATTTTTCACGAACCTCTTGAACGCCTTCCAAATGATGCCGATGAATTCTATGTCCCTTCCAAGGCCAATATATTTTAGCATACTCATCTAACCAATGATGAACAACGTCCCAACCTTTTCCAAGTTGTTTTTCACAATCGTCAGAATGTTCTTTCCAGCTCGCCATAAATATTCTCTTTTAGGAGGGCGTGAGGATTGAACTCACATGTCGTTTAAGACTTCGGTTTTCGGAACCGACGCTTTTACCATTCAGCCAGCCCTCCGTTTTATTTTACTTTCAAATTGGTACTGGCAGAGAGACTTGAACTCTCACTCTTATATACTAAGAAATAGGGCTTAAACCTATCGCGTCTGCCATTCCGCCATGCCAGTTTATTTTCCTTCTTCCATCCTTTTAATTTCACTACGAATATCATGAGAATTATCGCCGTCCATAATCATATATTCACCCAATTTTTCTTTCAAACAATGCTGACAAATATCTAGTTTCATCGCTACACCATCCCCAAATACAGATCTAAAACCACCAGTAAAATTTATACTATGAAATTCTTGAATTTCCATTTCATCATCCATAGACATGTTATTTTTATTGCTTTTATATTCTTTTTTACAAACATCACAAATAATACTTTCCCATACCTCTTTTTCAATCGTCATTTTTTTATATTTAATCATGAGATCTCCTTATTTATTATATTATACACAAAATTAGCGGCAGTGAGACTTGAACTCACACGATTTGATATCGCCATGCTTTGGACATGGTGCGTCTTCCATTCCGCCATACCGCCTTAAATTGGTGGGCGTAATTGGACTTGAACCAACACTCCTTTCGGAACCAGATCCTAAATCTGGCGGGTCTGCGAATTCCCCCATACGCCCAAAAAAAAAATGGCAGAGGCAGGATTTGAACCTTGCTTACTGCGATTCCAGTTACGCCAATTTGTTATGCAGATCTGTTTTACAGACAGACGGCGTTACTCTGCCAAAAATATTCAATTTTCAAAGAACAACTACGCTATTCCGACACCATCAAAATCTCTCATCTTATCTTCCAATTTTAATTCATCTATTTCTTCTTGCGTTAATTCAGTTGCAATAGCCAATTTATCATTAAATTCTACTTTATACACATCTAACCTATGATAACACTCATTTAAATATTTGATTTGTATTCCGTTTTCTATATATGCAATTTCATCGTTAGGTGCCCAAAAATCAGTCCAATTATCATCTTTATATTTTATTCTATACCATCCATTTTTCATTTTTTATCTCCTAAATTTGGAGCACAGGGCGGGACTTGAACCCGCATGGCCTTTCGGCACTTCTGAGGTTGCAGCTCAGTGACTCGTCCATTTCATCCACCTGTGCCTAAAACATTTATCCCCTAAAAAAACAAAAAACCCGTTAATTTCATTTAACGGGTCAAGCGATTTTCTATTTTAGACGTTAGGCAATAGAAAGCCACTTAATCCCGTTATAAGTACTATAACAGGATAACAGTGACAAACTAAGTGACGAACGCTTCATAACTTTATAGTTCTTTCTTATTATTAAAAATCCTCTATTTAAGATTATACACACTTTTTACTTTTGTCAACTATAAAACCAAAAATTAATCCTCTGAAGAACTGCTGACATTTTCATCGCCATCATATTCTTCGCCTTTTGGGAAAGTATATAGTCCACTTTCTTGAGGAATTATATCGTCTGGACCGGTAGTATCAGAAGATCTTAAACTATATTTAAATCCCCCGAACCTATACTTTAATTTATCTATTTCTTGATTTTCCATAAAAACAGGCACGTTATCGTATTAAAATCATATAATTTTTTAAACAACAACTATATCGTTTGCAACCAACATAATCATTATCAATACTATATAACTGCTACACAACAACGCGCCTTAAAATATTATTCGTCCTTGATTTTCCCATTCATTATATCTTTAACTATATTAATTATACCTTTATCTTCTGGAAAAACATTATTATCTTTTTTATCATTATTCTCGTTTTCTTCATCGTCATCAAACATTTCCGGCATAACAGTATATAAAAACTCGTCACTAACCACAAAATCAGAACTTGTTAATGCTGCTAAAAATATTGCATGTATAAAATTAGCCCTTACTAATCCATCTAAATTACCATTCTGATCGTCAATTGCCAATCTTACCAATATCTCATGTTCCGATGTTTTATTATTGGTCAATATATCAATTATAATACCCGATAAAAATTTATCAGAACTCCTCCAAGAATCCAACATTGTCTTATAAATGCCTATAACATCACTATTTACATCAAATTTTTTCTCGCCTAAAAGAATCTGTTTTAATAATACCGCATTTTCTTTTGATAAAGGAAAAAATAATTGTACGGAAGGCTCATTAGCACTAACCAAAACAATTAATGGCCCCTTATATTTAGTATTACTTGAGAATTCTTTTTCACTGTTCTCAAGACATTTAAATATAGTAAAGCGATTCATTTTAAATTATTATACAAAAAATAATTACTCTAAGAATTTCGTCCGCCGTTATTAATCAAATCTGGACCGTGTGAAAGAGCTTTTGTTGCCCAATATTCCGGTTGATCTCTGTAATAGGGGTGAGTTGTGCCTAATTGAATATATGATGGTCCAGTTTCATCTAATTGTATCATGGGCAAGTTATAACCACTAAATCTATATTGAATCGCTGCCACTTCCTCTTCTGTAAACTCATCATTTGGCATAAAACCTCCTAAATAATATCTAATGTATCTTCTGTTCTTTTTGCAACTCGCCATTCGTTGGTATTCATTTTTGTAGCAGAAAAACGATAATAATTCTTTATTCTTTCTTGATATTCGGCATCAAAGGTATTAATATCGACACGACCCTCTAAAACATTAAGCGTATCGGCTTGTAATTGCAGTTCGTCATCAGGAATAATCAGATAATTTAAATCATCTCTTAGATCCGCTGGAGTTAGAGGTGTAAGGCTTAAAAGTTTTGGTAGATTCGCCATAAATCTTTCCTAAAGTTGATAATAATTCTTGTTTATTATCTTCCATTATATTCAAAGGAAAATCTACTAAAACCTTTATTATTGCTGTATATTCAGACGAAATTCCAGCGCCATTGACCATATATAAATTATTATCACTTTGAGCTAAATCAATATTAATTTTTTTATCAAATATATCTACCTGTACAGTATCTTTACGAATAAAATTAAAAAATGGCACTTTAATAGTTAAATATAAATTTCCATTATCACAAACTATACCATCTTGTTCTTTATTATATTCTATCTGAACATAAGCATTACCGATTACATAATTAACGATATTGCCTTTTTCTTTTAATTTTAAACGTGTACCGCTCATTATTCCAGCAGGTATTATTAAAGCAACCTGTTCATTTAGTTCCTCATATCCAACCCCATTACAGTCTTTACATTTTTCATTTTTCTTCCCCGTTCCATTACAATGACTACAGGTACGATTAAAAATAAATCCCTGTCTAACATTGTCTGAAATCATTCCTTTACCGTTACAATACGTACAATTATCTTTTGAAATAAAAAATCCCATACCAGCACATTTTTCACATGTAAACTTTCTTGTTAAATTTACAGTTTTTTTAGTTCCATTAAATGCTTCTTTTAAAGTAATTTTGCACCTATAATAAACATCCTTTTCAATATTTTTTTTATAATATTTTTTTGTGCTTTTTTTATTTCCAAATATGCTGTCAAATATACTATTGCCATAAGAATTGCTGACAAAAGTATCATCGCCGAAAACATCATTAACACCAAAAATATCATTAATGTTAAAAGAAAATGAATTAGCGCCAAAAGAACTAAAATCTTCGTCTTTTATACTTCCAAAGCGATCATAATGTTCTTTTTTAGATTTGTCCGATAATATTTCATATGCCAATGAAAGTTCCTTAAATTTACTTTCGGCAGCTTTATCATTAGGATTTAAGTCAGGATGATATTTTTTTGCCTTTTTACGATATGCGCTTTTTATTTCATCTTGAGTAGAATTTACATCAACACCAAGAATTTTATAGGGATCAATGCTTTTGTTCATTTTTTCGCCTTATTCTAAAAAAGAAATCATTGTTTTTAAAACCTATAGCTACATAAGATTGCTGATTTTTAACAATAGATAATAGAGCGTCTGCAACACACGGTTCTATTTTCTTAGAGATTATCCTGTCTAATACATTGGCATTCATACCGTGTTCCAACTTACTCAAATCTAAAATTTTATCACACACTTTTTTAGAGAATATAATTTGACATTTTCTATTGGAAATTCTTTTATTTATATCGTCAAGTTTTGAAATTATTATCTTTTTAAGATTTTCTTCCTCTAGTGGTAAAAACGGAACGAACTCATCGATTCTATTTATAAATTCTACACCATACTTTTCTTTACAAAATTTAACCAATTTTTCTTGTTGATCTATAACCTTATTCAAAACAGGACTATCTGAAAAACCCAAAGAAGCCTTTTCGGGTTCGTTCATTCCAAAATTACCAGTCATGATCAGCATTACATTTTTAAAATCAACCTTATTTCCTATAGCATCCGTCATTACGCCGTCTGACATTACCTGCAAAAACAATTTCAAAACATCTGGATGTGCTTTCTCCATCTCATCAAACAATATAATGCAATATGGCTTTCTTCGTATCTTGTCAATAAACACATCTGTCTCATGAAAACCAACATAACCAGGAGGACTGCCAATCAATTTACTAACAGAATGAGATTCAGAAAACTCAGACATATCCAACCTTATAAAAGAATTATTATCGCCAAATATAGCAATACTCATTTCTTTTGCCATATGTGTTTTACCGGTTCCACTTTGTCCGCCAAAAACAAACGATCCAATAGGTTTATTGGGATCTCTTATGCCACTATACGTATTCTTTAAAATAGTACAAATCGTTTTAATTGCATGATCTTGACCGAACACGGTTGACTTCAGTTTTTCTTCTATTTTCCTTATTCTTTCATTATTGTCCCACATAATAACTTCTATTGGAATATTACACTGTTCACTTATGACCTTAGCAACATCTTCATATACTATTACAGACAAAACTTGTTCGCCCGTATTATCTTCCTTTTTCCATGCAAATTTAGCACAAGCCATATCTATACAGTCTATCGCCTTATCTGGGAAGTGTTTCTCTGCCATATAACGATTTGATAAAACTACTGCCGCCTCTACCGCAGAATTATCTATCGTACACTTATGATACTCTTCAAATCTGTGTTTAATTCCATACATAATTTGATACATTTGTTCGATAGTAGGTTCTGCTACTTGAACCTGCTGAAAGCGTCTTGTTAATGCACTATCCTTTTCAAAATGTTTCTTAAAATCTTCAAAAGTAGTTGCACCAATACAATGCAAGTCGCTTCTGGCCAAAAACGGCTTTAATATATTTGAAGCGTCCAAAGCTCCACCGCTTGCAGAACCGGCACCGATTAGAGTATGAATTTCATCTATAAACAATATACAATTAGTGGATGCTTGAATTTCTTTAACCAAATCCTGCATTCTCTCCTCAAAATCACCACGATATTTAGTTCCAGCCACTATGCTTGATATGTTTAAAGAAAATATTTCTTTACCAATTAAAATCTTTGGTACAGTTCCACTTACAATGCGTTGCGCAATTCCTTCGACCAAGGCAGTTTTGCCGACACCGGCTTCACCTAATAAAATTGGATTATTTTTCATTCTACGACATAGTATAGTAATACATATATTTATCTCTTTATCTCGTGAGATAATAGGATCTAACTTATTTTCTCTAGCTAACTGAGTAAGATTAGTACAAAAAGATTCCAATGCCTTATAATTTGATTTTGAAGGTTTAGCTCCACCAGCAGATACCTTCGTTCTATCGCGTTTGCCTCTTCTAATTTTGTTTTTAAAATCTTCCAAAGAGAACTTTTCTTTTTCTAAAATTTTTCTAACAGAATCAGATCCTTCAACTAAAGCTAAAAAAACATGTTCCAAACTTATTAAATCACAATCATAGTCCAAACTTATCCTAAAAGCATGTCTGAATATATCTATAACTTGTTTAGAAATCTGTATATTATTAAAATTTGGTTTGCCAGAATCACTTTTATGCATATACTCAAGCAATAACAACTTGCTTTGCTTTAAACACTTATCCAAATTCATATTAAAAGATGCCAAAATAGAAGTTACATCATTAGCTCCTGTTGTCAAAATACCCACCATTAATGATTCAGGATATAGACAGTCTGTTTTAGCCTCAATACTTGCAGCCTTAGCATATATTATCATCTTTAAAACTGCATCATCAAACTTTTCATACATTTTTTCTTTTTCGCCAGCCATAACCATTCCTTATTTTAAGAGCAAAATTTAGTTTCTTTATTATCTCTATAATTCATAAAATCCAAACATTCTTTAAAATTTTCTACTGTTAACTCACTTTTAATAAAACAATATACACTCGCCCAATATTCCCTATCTATTTTGCTTAAATCTTCATATCTGGCTAACATTATTTTATCACCTTTAAAAACAATAATTTCCCGCCCTTTATCATCATATAAAGTATATTTGTCCATTATGCCTCTATATATGCTGTAGAGGGATTAAAATCTGGTACATAATCAGACTTGCAAACATCCATAATTCGCTTTAAGGTTTCCAATATCGCATTATCATTTCTTTCGCCCTTAAACTTTTGAATTTCTAATTTAACCTCCTGAATAGCAATAGTAACATCTTTATCGTTATAGAAATTCAACTGCTCCACTTTTTGAACCATAATTGCTATTTTGTTTAGAGAGTTTTTATTTAACGGTTTATTTAATTTTAAAGATTGCAACACCTCTTCACATATTTCGCCCACATATCTTCTCATAGCCGTTACTGTTGATTGTAAGAATCCATATATAAGTTCTTTTTTCTGTTTTTCATACTCTTCCATCATTTTTATTTTTGCATTTTTAACCAGTTCACTTTCTAGATTTTTAATTTCTTCATTTCTAACTATTTCGTTGGCTTTGGCTATATTATCAGCAACAAAAGAAGGTAACGGAATAATACCACAATTAACATCATATGCAAACATAGACATAATCTTGTCTTTAGTAGGTATTTTAGAAACTATTTTTAATATAAAATCACTAATAAAAGAATCAGTTGCACCCTTTTTATCATCTGGATACATTCTTTTCCATGCATCTTTAGCTAATGTGATATATTCCTTTTTAACTGTATTTATAATTTCATCATAATTGCTAACTATTTCAGAGGTTAAATTATAAAAATCTTTTTTAATCTTTTCATTTTCATCAAACCAATTATTAAATGCCGTAAATGGAACAAAATTGCCCCAAACGGTATTAAAAGAATTAGAAACTAAATTTTTAAAAGCTCTATTACATATAGAACCTATTCTTCTTAAAATACTCTGTGGCAATAACTTATGACTTCCCAATCTAATATACTTACTCATAAAATCATCTGTTTGGCTATCTTCTATTACTATTCCCAAATCTTCTAACTTTAAACGTCCTTGTCCACTCCATCGCCCTATTGATAATTTAATGATTACTCCTTGTGTCATCAAAGCAATAGCCCAATCATCTTTCAATTGCTCAACAGAAATTTCACGATCTCCAATTTTCATCTGTCGCAATTTCTCATAAAAAATTCTTGTAATCTAACTGGACAAATTTGATTTACTGTCGCCATACCCGTTTTTCCAGGTTCTCCAGCATATTGTTTTAAGAATTTGTAAAATAGGCGATCATCATTGTACTCGCCGTTTCTTTCTCTATATAATACCGCACCAGACGTTCCAAAACGACGACTAAATATCATACAGTTATTGTCTACCATTTCATACGGCACCTTTCTAGTAGAACTATCGCCAACACTTTCAAAGTTATCTATACCTATATAATCAGTACTCGACTTCCATATCTTTCGCTTACAATATGCCCATTCTTTGCCCTTGACCGATGCAAGAAGAGTTTCAAGATGATCTTTCTCCCACCACACATCCGAATCAGCAAAAGTAACATAGGGTGTGGTTGCAAGCATCAGTCCAACCGATCTCGCGGAAGAACCATAAGCACGACCCTGAACAAAAAAACATGGAATTACAACACTATAGCGATTATCTGATTTTAAAGAAAGAGGGTCTTTAACCGTTAATGTCAGCGGATCTGGATACAAATATTTGTCTTGTCTTTTCTCATCCCACAAAAGGATATGCGTGAACGGAACACTTTGTTCGTTTATAGATTCTATTAGGTTGTCTAACGACGACTCCCCAACCGTGGGAGTAATAATACTTATAATTGAATTGATAATTTTTCAACTCCTTTTTTCCTATTTTTACAAGATTCACTTATTTTTCTTTTTATTTCTTCTGAATGTTTTTTACCCCTGTTTGCCTCCGATATTTTTCTTTTAGATTCCTCCGACATTTTCTTACCCCTGCTCGCTTCCGATATTTTTCTCTTCCATTCCTCACTCAACTTTCTTCCTAAATTTGGCCTTCTACCCTTACTAGACTCACTTATTTTTCTTTTATGTTCCTCCGAAAGTTTACGTCCCAAACAGTTTTTATTGCCTTTTCTAGACTCGCTCATTCTTCTTTTTGTTTCTTCTGAATGTTTTGTGCCAAGACGCGCCAACCTTATTTTTTGTATAGTCTCAATACTATGATGTTTGCCATAAAAAGAGTTGTTTTTGCCACTTCTCATTTCACTAAGCTTTACTTTTGTTTCTATAGATGCTTTTCTACCCAAAGCATATTTTTTACCTCTATTCATTTCTGCCAAGCGATCTATATTTTTTTTAACCTCAACGGGATGTTCCTTGCTCCATTTTTTACGGAATTCACTCATTTTTTTCCTGCTTTCTTCACTCATTTTTGTATGAGAACCGGCATCTCTTAAATTATATCCAAATCTTCTATCATTGCTTTTATAATGATCTATCCAGTACTGTTCTCTTTGTATCATTATATCCTCCAAACATTCTTCTATTATAGAATTTTCAAAATTAAATTCGCCGTACTTGTTCCATGCACTCTGAAGATATGGGTTTCTATGACGATTACCTCTCAATGCCTTTCTATGATTACGCCATCTTTTTTTAAAGCCCTGACTAGAGCCAGTAGATCCAATGTATTTTTTATTATCAACCATATTTCTAATAAGATATATTCCAGAAGCAAATATTTTAGTTTTATTAACGTCTTTCATTTTTTATCTAAAACGCCTCTTAATACTTCTGAAAAATACAAATACAGGACAAAACCACAACAGGTTTTCAATATTTTTATTTTTTATATCGCCTCCTACTTCTTCGGTAAATCAAATCCTGCTGGAGGTGGCATATTAGAAAGAACACTGTCTGGTTTATTTAATTCACTCGCTTTAACTACTTTAACATTAAATAAACTATAGTCAATTTTTCCTATGTGTTTGAGAACTATGCTGCTGTCGGCCCAGACTTTTCCACCAATTTGACGCCATCGCTGGATCATGGCCCAGTCTTCCGATAAATATTTCCTTCCTTTTTCCTTTACTTCTGGAAATTCTTCAGGAGTTATATCATACAACATTGGAATATAAACGCCATGAATTTTCTGTCCAGTAGCATTATCGTCGCCCTCATATATTAATTCAGGATAAGCATCAAATAATTTCTTAACAGCAGATCTTTTAATACACCAACATCCTGAAGACATCCATCTCATTTCTAATAGTCCACTATCATAAGTTATTTCTGCGCGTATATTCATAGGCACAGAAGAACACCTTATACTTCCTGGTCTTTTTAAGGCATATAATCCACCCACGAAATCTAAATCATGAGCAATCAACTTGTCAAATATATTATTAGAAGGATAACAATTAATAATTTCTATATCGCTATCCAGACTCATAAAATATTCACATTCTGGAAAATCATAATAAAAACGAGATAAGTGAACGTTGCGAACCCTTGAGATCAGAGAATCTTGAGTGTTATAATACAATCTTGCTTTATGTTTAGAACTCAAACAAGCCGCGTATAAACTTTGGACCATTGCCAACTCCGGTCGATCAAGTATCGGCACTGATATAAATATATTTGACATTTTAGTTCTCCTTAATACGCTTCTTCATCCAACTTGTTTTTAATTAGTCCCATTTTGAAATTAATTAATTGAAAATCATTAACTAATTTTCTAGCCCGATCAGAACAATCATTACGACAAATAATTTCTAAATTTACTCCTGAAGCCTCATACATTCTTTTAGTAGCTGTCCAATTATATTTATCTGTATTGTCTTTTATCGCATATGACATTATAACCTTTTTAATTCCAGACTGAATAATTGCTCTCGTACATTCGTCACAGGAATAATAACCTTTTTCAGAATAAATGTACATATGAGCACCGTCTAACGAAACACCCTTTTTAACAGCGCCATAAATTGCGTTTCTTTCAGCATGTTCTACGTATGGAAATTTCGTTTCGCATTGATTTGTAGCCTCTCTTACCCATGGAAACCTGTCGTCGTCATCATCGCAACCTCTGGGAAACCCATTATAACCCAATGCCAATACATTTAAGCTTATGGGATCAACAACACATGCTCCATTTTGAGTACTTGGATCTTTGCTTCTAAACGATGCTAGTGCCGCCAAACCCAAAAAATAAGCGTCCCAACCAATTACATCTTTTCTTTTATCATCTTTCATATTATTTTCCTTGATGCTTCAAAACCCACATTTTCAACAAACTCCAAATTCTTATTTGTCAGCGCTTCATTCATTTTTTTATATTGTTCTGCTACCCACTTATTATACTTAGTATAATCCTTTCTAAGCAATAATCTACACAAATTAGACGATACAATATGGGAACACTCCATCTTTTTACTGAAATTTATCCTCTTTTCTATTTTTAAAGAATTTTTAACAAAATCATCACTCTTTTCATTTATATTATACTTGTCACATATTTTATTAATTGCTTCTTTAAAAGATATTCCATAATAATTCATATAAAAATTAACCAAAGTACCGCCGCGATTACACCCCCAACAATAGAAACTCCAAATATTGTCTTCTTCATTGAAATAAATGCGGAAAGAAGCCTTAGACTCAGCATGATCTGGAAATGGACAAACAGTAACGCTACTCTTAGAACCATTACGTCTTATTTTACATCCTATTTCGGTCTCTAAAAAATCTTCCAAATCTATGTGTTTACTAACATAGTCTACAACTGGATGTATCTTATATTCATTGTCATTCATCTAGATCAAATCCAAGAATATTGTGCATGTCTTTTTTATTTTTATCATTACCGCTTTTAACATTTTTGTTTTTAGCATCATCTAGAAAATCATCTTTTTTTTCTGGCTTATTTGGAGTAGTTGTAGTACTTGTAGTTGTACTCACCTCTTCTTTCTTTGTTTCTTTTTGTATTGGAGTACTTGTTGTAGTGGTGGTTGTCTTTTCCTTAGTAATATCAAATAAGTCATCCGCCTCGTTTAATTGCTCTTCGGTAATACTCTTGTTATATAGAATCTTATCCACACTCGTTATTTGTCCAGCCTCCAATATAGGATCTGTCACCCTGCCTATTCTACCATCAAAATCTAATGTCAAAACTTTTAATGAAGCACTATCTCTAGCTTTGGTTATAGTACAAAACATTTTAGTAGCTGGCTGATCACCGTTTAAAACAACGCCTATTGAGTTATCAGCATCGGCGACAATCTTTTGAGATCCACCTAAATCTTCCGGATTAACTTTAACCATTGCCTTTTTATCAACATCTTTTGAGACATCATTTTTCTTATTTTTATCTCTTATATTTTTAATACTTTCATTTTTGATTTGGACCGCTGTGATAACCGCTATTTTATGAATCCTTCCATATGTTTGTAATCTCTGTGATACGTCTGCCAAATCCAAATCAGGTCTTGAAGTGTGATTTGTTTCAAAAGAAATAACACCTAAATAATCAACGAACAAAACGTCTACTTTTTTAACAAGACGTATTTTTTCTGTTTCAGCAATAATTTTGGACAAACTAACGCCTTGTGGCAATTGCATTATCTCAAATTTTGGGTTTATATTCTTTTGTAAATCTTCTTTGGCTTTTCTTAATCTGTCTAAAATATGATCTGAAATCCCCTTATCACCTTTACCACCATGCCTGATACGGTTGTAATTAACGAGAGCATGTAAACATAAAAGACGAGTTGTAAGCGGCAGATATTCCTTTTCCAAACTAACATAAACAATATGTCTGCCCATTCTAACCATATTAAATGCCATGTTGAACATTAACGTCGTTTTACCACCATTTGGAGTACCAGCTATAACAGTATAGCTTCCTGGCATAAATCCATAATAACAATTATCCAGTTCTGCAATGCCACAATATATACCAGCAACTTCATTGGGATTTTCTCTTTTCTTGATGATATAATCAAAAGATTCATTTAGGGCGTCATTAAAATCAACTGTTTTGCAATATGGATCTGTATCAACACCATCTACTTTTATCATCTCAGTTTGAATTTCTTTAACAATCTCACATTGATTATTGGTAGCCTTCATTAACTCAGGTAATTTATCTTTAAGTTTGTCTACAACCTGGAACTGAACATATCTGTCGTTCAAATGTTGCTTTAATAACTCATAATCTTCAGCAGATGATTCCTTACTATAAAACTCGTCCCATAATTGCATTTTACTGGCTTTTTCCTCATCAGAAAAATCTTGTATAGAAATAACACTATCCATATTCTGTCGGGTTAATAAGGAGTGATATTCATTATAATATCTCCATATCAATCCGAACATAAAACGACAATCTTCTGTCCAAAAATGTTTATTCGGATCTATACCAAAAGACATTGCATCCATCAAGCATTCTTTGTTTTTTAACAGGATACTTATAAATCTAGGTTCTTCTTTTCTAGCAAGCCTAATTAGTTCATCGTTTCCATCTATTCGTGGCAAAACCATTTTATACTGCCTTTACTTTAATTATTAGAGTTTTAACATCTTCAGAGTACTCTATATTTTTGTTAAATTGAGCCTTGGAAAAATCTGCCAGATAATTACCACAACTTTTATCAGCTATATTAATAGAATCTATAGGATCTTGAAACGAAATAATACTTTGTTTACAATTGTCTACTCTATAACTAAATAATTCGTCAAAAAATGTACCAGAATCAAAATGAACAGTAAAAAGACTAGGATGAAATTCGCCTAAAAATAAAGCGTCATATTCCTTAATTGCATCAACCAAATCATTTCTACTTATATCTTCTGTAGATCTTATTGTCTGGAATTTATGCTGTAATTCCACACATTCTTTATATAACCCCGTTTTATCACAAGCCATAATACGAAATAATAATGCAAATCCAGCCATTTTACGAGAAGTTATATTGCCACCATCAATCAGTATATTATTTACACGAGAGAAAATATTGGCATTATCATATACAAAGTTGCATAATTTTTCTTTATTTTTTGCATCATAGTGTAACGGAGATAATAAAGAAGAAAAAGAGTTTTTATCAATTCGCAAATATTGTTCCGGTATTCCAGCACCCTTCGCACGTTGTAAAATCGCATAAGCCTGTGCAATTATTCTTCTATCGTAAGTAACATTGTCCATATTATCACCATGAGTATTATACAAAAAATTTTAACTTATGAACATCCGTGAAAAATCATTCAAGGTTTTCCCAAACTTATTCAAAGATGTGTTCATAGAATTA
>Ga0172375_10005522_pt1 | contig 18198 bp, 17 predicted proteins | sample LakKiv1m_FD_114537 | JGI IMG/M metagenome (GOLD analysis project Ga0172375, IMG submission 114537) | Freshwater microbial communities from Kabuno Bay, South-Kivu, Congo - kab_092012_11.1m | ecosystem: Environmental > Aquatic > Freshwater > Lake | place: Democratic Republic of the Congo...
GGCGCAAATCTTGCCAAAGCCAATCTGGCCCGAGCCAAATTGATCGGTGCGAATCTGACGGGTGCGAATCTCTCAGAGGCGAATCTCACTGAGGCGGATTTTACGAATGCGATTTTGACTCATACAGATATGACAAAAGTCACCGGACCGGGAGCGATATTCAAACGTGCAAATCTTGACGGGGCTAATGCACGGCTGGCTGATTTCTCGCAGTGCGACTTCACAGAAGCGAAGGCAATGCTGACGAGTTTCGAACGGGCCGCATTGATAGGTTCCAACATGGAAAAATTTACCTCTCAACGGGCGGTCTTCGAATTTGCCGATCTCCGACGTATAAAGATGCTCGATGCCGATTTTTCACATGCAAATTTGGTTGGCGCATCACTTTCAGAATCACGTGTTGCACGATGCAATTTCCATGAAGCCGATTTTTACTGGGCTGAAATGGAGACATTTGAACATATGAATTGTAATTTTGAAGGTGCTCGCTTTCCTGAGAAAGTAGAGGTTGCCTTCGGACCTAAAGGCACAAAACCTCCTGAAGTAAAACCGGTGCCACTCTATCGAACAGCAACAACCGAAGAGGAACGGAAAAAACTATTGGAAGCTGTATTTGAGATTGACACTTTTCAACAGAAGAAACAATAGATCCGATAGCGGTAATTTTTTTATCTGAAATTTTATCGTACTAACGATTTATGGACATCAAAAACGAAACTCCCTTTACTGCCGCAACAATGTTGTGGGAGGATCTCCAGGGTCAGACCAAATTGACAATTATCGTAAAGGCCACATTCTCGATCGAGAAGGATAAATCGGCAGTTGCTAGTAAGCAACTTCCAATCTTCACAACTGACGAGAATTATGGGGATGATCCCCTTGCCTCTATCCGGTTCGAATCGGACAGAGTTCCATTTAAGCCCCTTACCGATGTGGTACTCGTGGGTCGTGCTCACGCACCAAATGGACGACCTGTCACGAAGTTAGATGTCACCCTTCGGGTAGGGAACTTGAAGAATACAATGCGGGTTTTTGGAGACCGGAAGTGGATGTTCCCGAGCAAATTAGCTCTTATGCCTGTTATCTCTTCACCGGAACTATTCATGACCATGGCTCTTGTTTACGAGAGAGCCTATGGGGGGATGGACGAAACATCTGCTATGTATTGCAGAGAAAACCCGATAGGTAGAGGATTCATCGGTAAGAAGTCAAAAGAATCCGTTCATGGCAAGCCTTTGCCAAATATAGAGAATCCCCACGATTTGATCGGATCTTGGGATTCACATCCTAAGCCGGTTGGGTTCGGATTCTATGGTTGCGGCTGGATGCCGCGATTGCGCTTTGCAGGCACCTACGATGAAAAGTATCAGAAAGAGCGAGCACCTGCTCTGCCTCTTGATTTCTCACATGCAATTTTCAACGGTGCACATCCCGATCTTCAGGTGAAAGGATACCTGAGGGGTGACGAAGAGGTCGAGCTTATCAATCTAAGCCCTAAGCCACAGGTGCGCTTTCAATTGCCCGGTATTATTCCCAAAATATCAGTAACAAAGTGGAGTGTTTCCCCCGATACCTGGATCGATCAAAGGTCTTCAGAGGGGCAGGAGGTATCCATCGAAGAGGTGCCCACGACTGAGGAGGCCGTCAAAGCAGTATTGGACACTTTTGTAATTATTCCGGACAAAGGGATATTTTATGAAGTCTTTCGGGGTGTATGTTCACTTAGTAGTCTGGACAATTTGGAAGTCGCAGAAATTAAGATTACAATGTAAGTTAACCAGGCAAGACACTCCCATCCCTCTCCATCGTCTTTATCAGCATATCGGTCATCTTCGTTGTCGTTTCGTTCCGTGATTATCTAAAAGCTGAAGGCAAGATGACCATCGCCCGAAATATCTGGCTTCGGATGGCGCTCATCTTCGCCGCCGTCAGCATCGGCCTCTCGTTCTTGGAGAGATTTCTCAGTCGCTGAGACTGATGCCGAAATCTCGTGAAGGGTAATACATACGGAAAGATAGGGGTTAGACCTAAAAAAATACACTTTACAAAAAGTGATGTAAGGGGGGACGAAAGATAGGAAGATAGGGGACGTTGATTCCTAAAAGGACAATTCATTGACATAAAAAGTACAAATTCACAATAATAGGTCATGCCGCGCCAAGCACGCTTAGATATACCGGGAGCGCTTCATCATATAATGATAAGGGGCGTAAACAGAGGGGATATATTCAATGATAAACAGGACAAACAAAAATTCCTGAAACGGTTTGGTGCAAATGTAACAGAAGCGAAATGTTCTGTATACGCATGGACATTGATGAGCAACCATATACATCTGTTATTCAAAAGCGGGGAGAAAGGGATATCGTCAGTAATGCGGAAGCAACTGACGTGGTATGCGATACACTTTAATCGGAGGTATGGAAGGACCGGGCATTTATTTGAGAACCGTTACAAGTCAATCTTGTGTGAGGAAGATAGATATCTGTTAGCCCTAATACGATACATACATCTTAATCCCATTAGGGCAGGGATTGTCAAGAACCTGGAAGAATTAGACAATTATCCGTGGAGCGGCCATAGTGCGGTAATGGGCAAATACAAGCACGAATGGATGGATGTTGAATATGTGCTTGCGCAATTCGGCGGTAGCGGAAAGAGAGCAAAGACAGAATACAGGAAATTTGTGGAAGAGGGAATACCCATGGGGCGCATACCTGAACTTACAGGCGGAGGACTTATTCATAGTCATGGCGGATGGTCTCAAGTAGTATCAAAGAGGAGGAGAAAAGAAAGACTCGAATCTGACGAAAGGGTACTTGGAGACAGCGAGTTTGTAAGCAGAATATTGGAAGAAGCTGAAGAGAAAGAAAGGCGTCAGTTAAAGATACGGCATTACGGTAGAAGAATTGAAGATATAATTACTGAGCAAAGCGCCGATTTTGGTATAAGCGCTGCGGAATTAAGGAGCGGCAGTCGAAGGCGGAAGGTTAGCAGTGCACGTGCTGCAATAGCGAAAATATGCACCGAGGAACTCGGTATGACTGCAGCGGAAATCGCAAGGCAGTTGGGTGTAAACACATCTGCTATTACAAAGGCTCTTATAAGGTCAGAATTGTAAAAGTATGACTAATAGTCCCATTAGGAATCAACGTCCCTTTCTTATCCCCCAAAAAAAATTGAATAAGTTTATAAAGATTGTTATACAATATTGAAAGGGGGTGAATGTGTCTACAGTCATAGAGGATAAAAAGGTTGGCGACATGACGGTTAGAGAGCTTAAGTCTCTTATCAGAGATACAATCCACGAATTAATTGATCCTGATTATGGATTGGAACTCAGGCCGGAAATAGAGGAAGAATTAAGAGAATCCCTTAAGTCAAAGAAACGAACTCCCGCTGAAAAGGTGGCATCGGAATTAGGGCTTAAGTGGTAAATGTATAAGCTTGACTTCAGTGATGATGGCAAAGCCTCCCTTGCATCCCTGGATAAAACGATTGGGCAAAGGGTTTTGAATAAACTCAAATGGCTCACTCAAAACATAGAGGTTATTAACCCTTTACATTTGGAAGGTGGCTTTTCGGGGCTGTATAAACTAAGAGTCGGCGACTGGAGGGTCATGTATGAGGTCAATCATAATGATAAAGTTGTCACTGTTCATAAAGTTGGTCATAGAAAAGAGGTTTATAAATGAGGCTCTTGGTGCCACAGCAATCAGTTTTTTAATCTATCCAGCGAGTATATCAATTGATTATTGAAGATATTGTAACTCAACACGCTGAAGAAGCCTCCTTTCTCTGGCTTCTCCGCGATATAGCCGTCTATGCTCCACACTACTCACTTGCTGACTTATCTGAACTTGCTTCTTGAATTTGCAGTACCATTTCCGAAGCTCAAACATCACAAATGGGGTCACACATGACGTCCCTCGTTCAAATTGATTATGTTAATTATGCATGCTATCCTTTTAAGGGTAAACAAAATGCACGATTTCAAAAAATTAGCTGAAATATTCAAAGCGTACTCTTATATCTCTTCTGCGTATCTCTTTGGCTCCTGTGCAGCGGAAAAGGCAGGGCCGATGAGCGATGTGGATATCGCTTTGCTGCTCAAAGAACCTTATCCAAAAGGCAGGGAATTAATACATGAAGAAGATTATCTTTGTTACAGGATTTCCAGGATACTCAGTATAAAGGATATTGATCTGATAGATATAAACAATCAAGGCCTCGTCTTTCAGCATACGATCTTAAGGACAGGAAAATTAATATACGATGCGGACCAGGATTTCCGTATTAAATTCGAAGCCAGTGTAATCTTAAAATTCTGTGATTTTGAGCCAACCCTGCGGATCATACAGACATATAAACTTCAGGGCATTAAACAGAGGTTAATGAGGGTATGAAGAAGAGAGATATTCAAAAAAAGATAGATGTTGTCCTTGACAATCTGGAGAAGTTACGTATACTGAAGCAGAAGACTTACGAAGATTTTATATCGGATTTCAGAAACATAGACTCGGCGCTCCATAGACTCCAGACGTCTATTCAGGCGCTTCTTGATATAGGTGGTTATATTATCGCCTCTCTTGGTTTAAGGACACCTGATACAAACGCCGAGATCATTGATATACTAAGCGAAGCGGGCCATATTCCCGAAGGTAAAAGAGCAACCTACATCAAAATGAGTCAGTTCAGAAACAGGATTGTCCATCTTTATAACCATATTGATACAGAGACATTATATGACATTCTTGTGAATGAGCTTAATGATATTAAAGATTTCTATATAACCCTTCTTGAGGTTATCGAGAAAAACAGAGGTTAGTCACAGAGGATTAAGCGCCTGTGGCAAGTGCAGTATCACCGAGAAATATAGAGCATTCGAATGCGGGCCATAAAACATGAGCGTCATGGGGTCAAACCTAAAAAATACACTTTATAAAGGGTGATGATAATGTTATCTTGTTTATATGGCACGGCAGTTGAGGATAGAATATGAAGGTGCCTCACCTCAGTCTGGCTCAGGTTTTTGATGCCTTAGCTTAGTATCTTGACCACAGAGAAATGATAGAACGGGAACTTGAGCAGGATAGAGAAGATGTTGTGTCAAAGGAATTCCCAGCAGGAAAATATTGATTGGCTCGAATTTCTTTCTATCTTGATGAACACATCCAGTTGGCTCTTGCAGTGCTGCGCAGGTTGATGAAACTCTACTTCGGAAAAATCAAAGGCTGGGCAAGAAAAGAAACCATAATTATTGAATCCAAACAAAAACAGGAGGGAAGCCATGAAAAAAACAATTTGTGTTGTTTCAATCTTTTTGACTTTGTTTTTGGTCAACCTTGCTTATGCACAGTTTGGAAAGACTTCGGGACCGAAATTCTACTCTAAATTCAAACCCGTTGTGGGTGGATGGTCGGAATACCAAATGACGTCGAAGAGTGAAGGGTCCGTAAAGATGAAGATTGCAATCGTTGGGAAAGAGGGAGATGCTTATTGGTATGAAACAGTGATGGAGGGCGGACGGGAAGGGCGGGTTATTAGCAAGATGCTTATTTCCGGAAATCCCGAAGATCAGAAAAACATAAAAAGGATGATCGTCAAGACAGGAAATGAGCCTGCTATGGAAGTACCCATTACGATGATGGGGCTATATTCAAAGCCCCAGGAACCTAAGGGGAAGGTGACCGACAAGGGAACAGAAACCATCAAAGTTCCAGCCGGGACTTTTACGACCCAGCATTTCCAATATCTATATCTAAAGGATGCGGTAGATACCTGGGTCTATAAGGACGTCTCTCCCTATGGATTGATCAAGTCCCAATCAAAGGATATGAAGATGGTTCTTATCGGGTACGGGACCGGGGCTAAGACCTTGATCACAGAGACACCTCAGAAGTTTGAAATGCCTCAGATGCCAGAGAGGATGCCGAGGAGGAAGTAGGAGAATTGTGCCAAGAACCACAGAGTGGTGAAAAAGTGCCTTAAAAGTTTTTCAATAGCATGCAAAACGAAAAAATTGTAGAACATCCGTCATCTGCTGTTTTGGTAAAAGTAATAAAAGGCCAGGCACAGGAAATTGAGAAGCGTTTTACTGATACTTTTCTTATCGGTCGGGGTAAAGACTGCAATCTTCAAATAAGAGACTCCTGTATCAGCAGGAATCATGTGCAGATCATATATGACGGAGAACGCTGGCAGGTGAAAGATCTTGGAAGCGCTAACGGTACCTACGTGAATGGCATTCGGATCCAGGAAGTGCCGCTGGACGAAAAGATGGAACTCGAACTGGGAAAGGAAGGGCCGGTTATTTCTCTGATTTTAGAGAAGGTAAAAATACAGGAAAAAGAAAAGCCGCAGGAAACAAAAGGGTTTCCTTCCGAGACTCAGATCATCCAGCATTATTTCACGAAATCAAAGCCGGAAAAGGTCGGTGAACAGACCATGATGTTCAGGCGCGCTTTCGAGCGTGCACACAAAAAAAGAGCGAGGAAGTATTGGATTATCATTGGGCTGAGCTTGCTCCTTCTCATTGCTTCAGGCAGTATTATCGCTTATCAGAAAAATAGACTGAACAAATTAAGAAATACAGCCCAGAATATTTTCTATGACATGAAATCCATGGAACTTCAGATCTCAAGATTAGAAGACATTGTCCTGTCGAATAAAGACACATATCAGGCCAACGAACTCCGTACAAAACGACAGAAGCTGAAGGAGATGGAGAAAAACTACGATAATTTTGTGAAGGAATTGGGTGTTTATAACAAGCTTCGAGAAGAAGAACGAAGCATTTACCGGATGGCCCGTCTCTTCGGTGAATGCGAGATTAATATGCCGGAAGGCTTTGTGAAAGAGGTCTGGAATTATATTAATAGGTGGAAATCCACAGACCGGCTAAAGGAAGGAATATATCACGCTAAATTGAAAGGTTATACACATTTTATTGTAAAAGCGCTGAACGAGAACAATCTTCCTCCCCAGTTCTTTTACCTTGCATTGCAGGAAAGCAATTTTAATGATCGTGCTGTAGGACCGCTGACAAGATACGGATATGCCAAAGGAATCTGGCAGTTCATTCCGATGACAGCTAACCTTTATAACCTGTACGTCGGGCCTTTGTTTGAGAAGCCTGTATATGACCCGCGGGATGAACGCTTTAATTTCGAGAAATCAACCAATGCAGCAGCAAGATATCTTAAAGATATCAATAATACCGAAGCACAGGCATCTGGACTCCTCGTCATCGCCTCTTACAACTGGGGTGAAGATAAGATCAGACAAATTATTGACCAGATGCCCGAAAATCCCAGGGAGAGAAATTTCTGGCGCCTTCTTGCAAAGAAAAACATTCCACAAGAGACCTACGACTATGTCTTCTACATCTTTTCCGCTGCTGTAATCTGTGAGAATCCGCGTTTGTTCGGTTTTGATTTTGATTGCCCCACTTTATCGATAAGTGATTAGACGAATAATATTACCGCAGAGGCACAGAGGACACTGAGAAAAACAATGCCATGACAAGACATATCGTTCTTCAGGAATTGAGTTCCGGTAAAAATTACAGAATAAGCCTGCCTTGTGTTATCGGCCGCAGCAAAGAGGCTGACCTTGCGTTCCCTGAGCTCACTATTTCGCACCGGCATGCCCTGATTTCAGAGCTAGATAATCAGATATGGATCGAGGACCTTAAAAGTGCGAACGGTGTCTTTGTTAATGACAAAAAGATAAAAAAAGCCCTTTTGGAACCCTGTGATTCGGTACAATTGGGACAGATCAAGCTTCTGGTTTCCATGGAAGAAGAAGAGGATATCCCGGGACAGACCCTTATTCTCCATTCCCTTGAATCTAAGGCGGAGTTGAACCTTGACCATCAGAGGCTGAAACTTATCTACGAAATCACAAGCGAATTATCAGGAAATCAGGACTTGACGGCCCTGGAAGAAAAGATCTTTTCGAGGTTCAAAGAGATTTTCAATCATGACCGCGGTTATATAGCCATATTCCAGGATGACGGATCACTTAAGCCGATATTCTCTTGCCCTCCTTCGGAGGCTGTTCCCCTCAGCAGGAGTATCGTCAACAAGCTGTTCCAGAACGGGGAATCCTTTCTCCTCGAAGACGCCATCAGTGAAGGCTCCCTTAAGGAACAGGAGAGCGTTATAGCGTTAAGAATCAGGTCAGCATTATGCGTCCCCCTCATATACCATAATCAAATCTACGGCCTCATTTATCTGGACCGAGATATCCCCGGTGCCTATAAGAATGATGATCTTGAGTTCCTGAGAAGCATCGCCTCTATCCTGGCCCCGCTCCTCGAGAATGCACGCCTCTGGTCCGAGCTTAAGAACCGTTATGCAAATACTCTGGAGAGCTTGAGGGAGACAGAAGAGCGGTTGATCGATATGGAGAGGAAGGCTGCTTATGTCCGCCTGGCCCAGGCCATGGCCCACGAGATCAGGAACCCGCTCACGTCCATAGGAGGGCTGCTGAGAAGGCTAGCCAGATCTGAGCCGGAAGGGTTAAGCGAAAAACTCCAACCTATCATTACGTCAGTGGAAAGGGTAGAAAAGGTTCTGAAAGAGGTGGATAATTTTGTGAAGATTCCGCTGCCTCAGAAGAAATTAGAGAGGATCGATAATCTTGTTCAGGAGGAAATCGAAAACCAGAAACCTGAATGGCAGCAAAAATACCTTCTCCCTCTCCTTTCCATAAATACTTCTCATCTGATGATACCTGTTGACTCCTGCCTCTTTAAAAAAGCACTCGCTATGATCTTTAAGGAAATCACTTTCAGCGTTTCCCAAGGAACCGAAATTAAGATAATGATTCGTGATTTCCGAAATGAGATCGAAATAGTTATCGGCGATGTCAGCAATAGTGAGCGTTTCTGTGACCCTTTTTCCCACGAGTTACACAGCAAGCCCTGGAGCCTTAGTCTCTTTTTAAACATCGCCTATAAGATACTTTCCGATCATGGAGGGAAGCTTTTGTTGGACCCAGAGGGTAATTCAGCATTGCCGCTAATTGCGAGGATACCAAGAACTGTGGATGTAGATAAATAAATGATTCTCAATGTTAATGAATACTCCCCTCAAAAAATTTTTTTTATTCTGGACAACAAGCCCCTATGCTCTTTTTCCTCAGGGATATCTCTGCGGGCTTTTTGCTCTTTATTATGAAAGACCTGTTCCTCACGTGCAGGTTCTTCGACCTCGGCGAGGCGGCCCTCGCCAAGGAAGCGGAAGAAAGGTCCTTGAGGGCTCAAGGCCACTTCATCATTGAGTTTCAAGGGAGACTGAAAAGCAACAGGCTGGCCGTTTATCCGTACTGATTTTTGACCGGTGAGGTCCTTTATCCAATACCGATTTTGGCTGAAGAAAACCTGGGCGTGCTGATCAAAAATTGCGGGATGGTCAAGAACAAAACCACACTTCGGATTTTTTCCAATGGTGATAGGAAGTTCTCTAAACGAACGGAGGGTCGGACCATACTGGATAATGAGCGGAACAGTAACCTTTTGAACTGGTATCTCGACTGGTTCCTCGACTGCAGGCCTGATAGGAGGTTTTTCTTCGAAGGGGCGTTGAGGTTCTAGCTTAGATTCTTCTTGAAGTCTTTTCCCCGGTTCTCGCAGAGGTTCCTCCCCCAGGCGAGGCGGTACTATTTCTGCTTCAACTGGCGCTTCCTTCATTTGGGTCAGGAAGCTGACTTTTGGCCCTCCCTCTGAAAATTCTAAAACATCTCCATTCTTAAGATAGGTTTCTTTAACCCTTTTCCCGTTTACAAATGTGCCGTTTGTACTGTGGTCAATAAGTTTAAATTGGTTGCCTTCTCTTATGATTTCTGCATGTTTCCGAGAGACACTCGTTAGATCTGTAGGGAAGTGAAGATGGCAGGATGGATGGCGTCCAATAGAGGTCACTCCCTCAGAGAACTCCTGGATCTCTCCTTTCATAGGACCCAAGATATGAATGAGTTGGACAATTATGACAGGAGGACGTTTCATATCTTTCGTTTAAATTATGCCCTAAGATTCCTATGGAGTCAAGAAATAATTGTTTAATCCATGGTGATTTTTGTATATTAGAACATGCATAAAATAATATCTTCTGGCAAGTCAGATATAGGTCTTAAGCGTTCTAATAACGAAGATGCGTTTGTCTTAGAACCTGATCTGAGATTTTTTGCGCTGGCAGACGGGATGGGCGGGGCAGCATCTGGAGAAGTAGCCAGCCAAATCTTTATTGAAACTGTACTTAAGGTTTTTTCAAAAGTCGATGAAAGGTCTGAGCAGGAAACTCTTGAATTTGTTCAAAATGCCTTTAGATTGGCAAATGAGAGCATCCTGAACCGCGCAGGGGAGGATCCCCACTATTATGGTATGGGATGCACTGCAGAATTGCTGGCTTTCTACGGACAGAATTACGCGCTTGGCCATGTGGGAGACAGCCGTACTTATCATTTCAGACAGGGACAACTGAGACAGATGACGAAAGACCATTCTCTTATTCAGGATCAGCTAGACCAGGGGCTTATTACCCAGGACGAAGCCAGAAGACATGCTCACCGGAACGTTATACTCAGGGCAGTAGGCGTCGACCAAGTGCTGGCTGTTGACCTTGTCAAAGGGAAGTGCCTGGCAGGCGACATTTTTCTACTCTGTTCTGACGGCTTAACAGATATGACAAATGACATTTCTATCCAGAACGTCCTCTCCCTTCCCCTTCATCTTGCTCAAAAAGGGGAAAAGCTGATTGAATTGGCCAAATCCGCTGGGGGATATGATAATATTACTGTAATCCTATGCGCAGTCGTATAACCGCAATGAAAGCAGGAGCCTTCTGGATTTTCATTCTCACTCTCGTCCTTGCATCTTCTTCTCTCTCTGCAGGACCCGAATCCTCTCTGAGATTGTACCCTTTTCCGATCGCAGAGTTAGAGAAAATAGTTTCTGACTGGCTGATCGATTCTGGTTTTAAAGTTTCACAGACCTCTTCTGAGATTGGACAAGTCCGGTTGAAGGCTCTGAAGGGAAACGAATGCTGGCATTTGATATTAAGGCCTTATTCTCCTTTGGCTTCCTATGTGACGGCTGAATATGCCATAAACGGCCAACCTGATATAGTTAAGCTTAATGAATTATGGAGCTATCTTGAGAGATACTCTCGGGGTCTTGCTTCAGAAATAAAAAATATTGATCAGGGAATACCGACAGCTGTTTTATATCATAGTGAATCAGTTGTTTGTATCAAAGCGAAAAGTGGCGACACCCCGCTTCAGTTTTCGGGTTTTATCATAAACAAGAAGGGTTTAATTGTTTCTACTGCCCATAGTCTGAAGGATATCCATGAGGTTCTAGTAATCATGAATAATGGTCAGGAACTCAAGGGACATTTGGTTAAGATGGATTCTTACCGAGACTTGATCCTTATTGATATCAACAGAAAGGTCAACTCTTCCATTTCTTTTATTAAGGCGAGAAACCTCCTGGGTATTGGAGAAAAGGTATATTCAATTGGTTGTCCACTTAATCATCAGGGAAGAGTCCTCTCCGGTATTATTGACGGATTGCTGAAACAGGAGAACAAACTCCCCTTATGGCAGGTGGACATGGAAACTTTACCCGGAAGCAGCGGAAGCCCTGTGTTCGATGCCAAAGGGAATTTAGTGGGCATTGTCAAGGGTAGATTCAGGGGGACAGATTCAGTCGGTTTTTTAATCCCCATAGAGACAGTTACAGAGTTTCTGAGAGATTTATGAACGCAGAGATCTCGTTATGAATTACGGCCGTTATCAGATTATAAAAGAGCTAGGGAAAGGGTCTATGGGTGTGGTTTACCAGGCCCACGATCCTAACCTTGATGTATTGGTAGCATTAAAAGTATTACGCCAAGACAGGGTTGTCAGTGAGGCCTTTGTGCGGAGATTTCTTTCGGAAGGAAAAGCTCTCGGCCGCTTGGACTGTGCAAATATTGTGCGTGTCTATAACGTCGATGAAGCTAGCGGAACGGTTTATATCGTGATGGAATTCATCGAGGGAGAGTCCCTGAATGAAGTCATGAAAAAGAAACGATTGAGCCCTGAAGAAATTATCAATATCGGGGTCCTTGTTGCTGAAACTCTCGATTATGCCCACCAGAAGGGAATTGTACACAGGGACATCAAACCCAGCAATATTCTGATACGTTCCGACGGCTTGTTAAAGATTACAGACTTCGGTATCGCCCATATCGAAGATGCTTATGCATCCGAGCAAACACAGGCAGGAGAGATACTCGGCACCCCTGCCTACATGTCTCCCGAACAGGTGATGAGCCGGCCTGTGGACGGCCGTTCAGATCTTTTCTCATTGGGGATCATATTATATGAGTTGTGTACAGGTATCAGGCCCTTTGGAGGTGAAAACCTTGCCGCCATTTTCAAGGCGATCACCCAGGACGAACCGGCCTACATCACAAGTATAAATCCATCAATCCCCCAGGATTTGGCCCGGGTCATCATGAAATGTCTTAAGAAAAATCCTGATGCTAGGTTTGAGAGCGGTAATGCCTTATCTGAGGCATTGAAAGGGTGTCTCAGGAAGAAAGAACCCGAAGCTCGAGGGGTATCTGCCCAGGTACCTGCTCAGAAAAAATTAAAAAATATTGGCTTTATTCTGTCCCTCGTGATAATATTGATGATTATGACAGGAGGGGTTGCTTATTATGTTGTAAGTCATAAAACAAAATCCACATCTGTGGAAGAGGTCAGAACTGCATATCTGAATATTGAAAGTTTTCCTGTGGGAGCACAGGTCTTTATAGACAATATGTTCAAAGGGAAAACACCTTTGAAAATAGGGCTTCCCATAGGAAAACATGAGGTCCGGTTGACTATGCCCGATTACCATGATTGGGAAGCCCAGGTCGAATTGAAGGAGGAGGGTGAAACTCCCCTTTCTGTTCGATTAAGTCCCAGTGGCTAAAGATAAATCCTAAACCTTATAGGGGGTGCTGTATGAAGATGATCAATAGTCGCAGATTTTTAATTACCATGTTCCTAGGAATGATACTTTGGGGTGGGGTCTGTTACGGCCAGCTCGCTCCCGGTCAGGCAACTCCAGTTTTTTCTTTGAAAGATCTCAAGGGTCAGACCTATGACTTGGCTCAGATGAAAGAGCGGCCTATGATTATCCTCTATTTCTTTGATGTGGAATCAAGGCCGAGCCAGGAAGGGCTGTTGAGTCTCAACCAACTTGCGAGGCAGTATAAAGGGGCTGAATTGACTGTCTGGGCTATTACCCTTTCTCCGAAGGAAAAAGTCAACGGTTTTGTGACCGCCAGCGGTGTCGGGTTCCCTGTACTCCTAGATAAAACAAATGTCAGCAATCTATACCAGGCCCGACTTGTCCTGCCGTCGGTCTGCATCCTCGGGCCAGGACTTAAGGTTCTCGATTATTTCCAGGGCGGTGGAAAAACCACCGAGACAATGCTGGTGAGGCTAGCCGAGAGGGAGATGCAGCAGAGGCAGACGGGTTTGGCAAGGGCGATCAGCGATGCAGTCATTAAAAAGAACCCCCAGAATGTTAAGGCCAGGACCGTAAAGGGGTATGCTGCCCTCAAGGAGGGAAACCTCAAAGAGGCCGAGGAGGTCTTTAAGGGTGTTTCCCAGAAAGGGACACAGGGAGAAATCCTTGGTAAAGAGGGCCTCGCCGCTGTCTATGCAAAAAAGCAACAGCCTGAAAAGGCGCTCACTCTGGCTCAAGAGGTGGAACAGAAGGCGCCTGAGAGAACATATGCCTACGTTATAAAAGGGGACATCCTTTACTCCCAGAATAAAAAGAAAGAGGCAGAGGAAGAATATAAAAAAGCGGTCAAGAAAAAGGCTGCAGAGCCTTACCAGGAAGCCGTCAGGTATAATCAGCTCGGCAGGCTTTATGCCAGTTCAGGCCAATACAAAAAGGCGAGGGAGCTTTATGATCAGGCTGTGACTATTGACCCTTACTATATAGAAGGTACAACAAATAAGGGTTTGACCTACGAAAAAGAGGGAAAATGGGATAAAGCATTGGAGTCTTACCGCCAGGCATTGACCCTTGAGAAGCAGGATACTTTTGCAGTCGTGCTTGCCAAAAAGGCACAGGAGATGTTAGACATCCAGAAAGATACTGAGCGCAAGAAAAGAATAGACCAACTGGTAAAGGATCTGGCAGCCAGGTATCGCGGTCAGAAAGAGATCAGGCCCAAAGAAGAGGATGCATGGACGTCGCCACCCATGGTCCTTTCCTTTGTGGATTTTCAGGAAAAGGGCGGACTGTCGGAGAGAGATGGTTTTTCTACGGTGTTGATGACACAGCTTGCTGATAATCTTAACGCATCAGGCAGGGTGAAGGTTGTGGAACGTGTTCTCATAGAACGGCTCCTGGATGAGTTAAATCTCGGCTCTTCTGAATTGGCTAATCCTGAAACAGCGCTGAAACTCGGGAAGATACTGGCCGCCAGGTTGATCGGGACAGGCTCTCTTTTTTACATGCCGCAGGGAACCCTACTTAACCTGAGGCTCATCGATACCGAGACCTCTGGCATACCGCAGGTGACTACCAGGCAGTTAGGTCCTCAGGCATCGTTAGAAAAAGAGCTGTTCCAGCTTAACCGGGAAATCCTGAAGACGGTAATAACAAAGTACCCTTTAAGGGGTTATATAGCAAAGGTCACAGGAGATCAGATGGTCATTAATCTCGGTTCAAAGCAAGGGGTGGTGCAGGGCACAAAATTTGACGTCATGGAAGAACAGGAGCCCATAACCTATAAAGGGAAGACTCTCCAGTCATCGCCTAAATCCATTGCCTTAGTTGAGGCTGTACGCGTCGAGCCGGATCTCTGTTTTGTAAAGGCGCTGAAGCAGGAGAGGCCGTTAAAAGCAGACGACAAGGTCCAGGAAAAGATTGAAGAAGCAGCCATCAGGTAGATCAATGCCATTGGCTAAAATATTTTCAGGGATTCTGCTCTCATTAGCTATCTTGTTTACCTCCTGTGCTTCCCCGCCAATTTCATCTGAGAAAGGCAATACCCTAGCAGTCTGGGATTTAGAGGACCTCAGTCCCTATGTCTCCTCCCTGCCTCAATTGGGAGAGCTTCTTTCAGGGCAGGTGATAGAGACCCTTCAGAAGAGAGGAGACTATACCGTCGTTGAAAGAGAACGACTACTCCTTGCCCTTGAAGAACTTCATCTCGGCACTTCCACCCTCGTGGACGAGGCGACGCGGTTAAAACTCGGCAAGTTAATAGGAGCCAGATTTATGGTATTTGGAGGCTATCAAGTCCTAGGAGATAAGGTACGCGTTGATTTACGGATGGTTGAAGTAGAAACCGGCAAGATACTGAAGGCTGTTCAAAAAACCGAGTCAGCTTCAGATCTGCAGGGATGGACCGATGCCGTTAGAAAAGCTGCTGAAGAGTTGTGATGGGAGTCTTTCTAAAACATTGGAATGCGCTCTCTATGAAGTGTTACTTTAAAACCTGCTCGTCAGCAACATTCCCGCAGAAAAGCCGTGATAATCCCGCTCATTTAGGTGTGTAGGAAAGTGGACTTCTTCATCGTGCATCACAAAACCTCTAACAGTCAGACTCCCCTCAATATGCGGACTGAGCATTCTTGAAGCTCCTAATTCAAGGGAGAGTTTTTCTCTTTGTCCAATAAAACGGTTAAAACGGTCTGATGAAGAGGGGTAATCATTTTCCGTAATCAGGAGACCCTGAAGAAGTGACTTCAAGATTGTCTTGTCGTTTAAGAAATACCGAAAGGAAAGATCACTGACCCATTCATCACCATGGATGTTTCTATCTTCGGTAGAAAGTCTTCCATCCTCATCCTGAAATTTGCTTTTACTTCTGAATATGCTCCGGAGCGTAAAGCCAGAGTCCCATTTTGCCTGGTTATAATGAAGTCCTATGCCGAAAAGAAAGAAATCACCCTCTTTGAAAGAGTTGCCGGCCTTTAATTCCGAAACGGCAGAAGGAGTTATAAAAGTATCCTTCTGATCCCAATCCTCTTTTTCAAAGTGGGCATAATTACCAAAAAAACGGGCATACAAGTTAGGTGAAAAGTCATACCGTATTTCAGCATTTAAATTAAGGATATCTCCAGGATCATAATTTACAATTTGTATGCTACGATCCTGAGTCTGCTCAATAAAACCATAATTATATTTCCCTCGCCAGGTATATCCGATGCCGAGACCTGCTACCCAGTCTCCCCATTCCTTTGCCATGGTTAGGGTTGGATTAATATTAAAACCTTCTCCAAAGTTATTGATCGAAATGAGATCCGGGTCCATAATAAGCGAGAGTTCTTTTTTATTAAGGTCGGTCTTACCAGTGGGGAGGTTGAAATCAAGTCCGATGAGTACATCTACGGGCAGTTTACCTAAAATTTCGTAAGAAAGATTGATTTTTGTGTCGAGAATATGGCTTAATGACCGGCTTTCTCTATGTGAAAGGTTCAAGTTAGTATTAGCATACCCCGTCAACACAGCGAGTGAAAAGTCCTGCTGCCTGACCTCAAATCTGAGGGGAACATTAGATTGCCAGGCCTTATTGTCTTTGGTATCATCCCACCAGTCATAATGAAAACCCGTTTGGGCGTTGATATCGACTGCTGAACTTATTCCAACCCAGCATGCAATATGGGAAAAAATTAAAAGCAGAATAAGCCCTTTCATCTTTGCTCTTCTTATAATTCTTATAAATGACCTTGATTTCTTAAGGAGCGGCATATAGTACATCTTCGCACTAATTGATCATTGTCCACCCGGACAGTCTATGGGACAGCTAATATAAGTTTCATAATATCCATAATTATAAGATTCGCCGTAGCTGTAGTTACAGACTCCATCGCCGCAGCAGGGGCTGCAGTCCTGAGGGCACGCGGAACAGGTTTCATTACAGACTCCGTCACCACAGTGATTAATAGGTCTAACGTCTTTAGGTGTTATTGCCCTTTGGACCGGATATTCGGGAGTTAATTGATCAGTAAGCGAAGTCCGGTCTCTTAATGATTTTAACATTTCGCTGCTTTTCTTTTTCCCGGGAATAAGACCGAGCACGTGCAATTCATTAAGAGCTTCTTTGGCTATGCAAATGTTAGGATCCATTTTCAACGCCTGTTTATAAAGTTCAGCAGCATTTTCGTATTTCCCATGGTCGCTCTCATCGACTCCTTTAAAGAGTGAAATGAGAGCATAGATATTAGTTGAACAGACCTTCCTTAATTCTTTTTCTTCTTCAGGTTTTACCTCAATGTTTAACAATTTAATAATATCGAAAAGAAGGTCTTTTTCTAGCCGAAATAAGTCTGACAACTCTCCTTTTGCTAAAGGCTGACCAAGTATTTTTGAGCCTGGTACATCCAAAAGGTCAGACTGTATCTGGATTTGTAATGGCTGCCCCCCAAGAATGTTTCCTCCAGCTAGCCATTGAGCTCCTAATAATTTCCCTACCCTGGGGGCAGTATCAGGTTCAACTAATCCAGAAACTCCGAGCCCCATTTCTTCTGTAAGGGCCTGAAGCCTAACCCTTTCCACAACCTGAAGGCCTTTTACTTTGGAAAGGTCGGTTATGAGCATGAGAGTCAGGCCTTTCTGCAGGGGGTCTATTTCAGACTGTCCAGTTTTGTTCTGGAAATAAAGGACAGCCAAGGTATTTCGCACTTCGACGGCCTGAAGGGACTTTTCTTCTTCCATGGCCTTTTTAGCCCATGACCTTATGTCTTGAGTAACGACCTGCCCGGCCCACGATGAAGAAGTAAGAACAACCCAAAACAAAACAAAACCCAGAAACCTGTTGAACCATTGCTCTTTCATCATTAATAGCTCATTTCTCATTATCCCCTCTTTGGAAAAGAGGGGCAAGGGGAGATTTTATGAAAAATAAATAAGGCATATATCCTTAAATCCCCCTCCATCCCCCTTTACCAAAGGGGGAGCATGCGGACAAACTGAATTTATAAACAGACTCTAATTATTTAGGTTTTAAAGAATTATCGATAATATATGCATAATCATAGGCTTTGTCAAGTATTTTATTGTTATTTTTGTAACCCTTCAGTGAAGCGTGGCGGCTCACAAAAGCGGCGCACCCTTCGACAAGCTCAGGGTGACAGTACACAACACATTGTGGGTTTGTCATGGTGAGCTTGTCGAATCCATGACAGCTA
>Ga0172375_10005523_pt1 | contig 18198 bp, 20 predicted proteins | sample LakKiv1m_FD_114537 | JGI IMG/M metagenome (GOLD analysis project Ga0172375, IMG submission 114537) | Freshwater microbial communities from Kabuno Bay, South-Kivu, Congo - kab_092012_11.1m | ecosystem: Environmental > Aquatic > Freshwater > Lake | place: Democratic Republic of the Congo...
CCGGGCGCGCTGTGAAAAACTTAAGATTTTGAAAAAAGGGATTGGGGACAATGACGCTGAGTCAAGCGCGATTGTCCCTATTTTATTGGTGAAAAATGGGGGAAAAAATCATTGCGGTTTTCGGCAGCTCGCAAATTAAGGCGGAAGATCCCGAGTATCAGCGTGTGTTGAAATTGGGGAAGCTTCTTGCCGAGGCGGGCTTTCGGGTTTGTACCGGAGGATACGCCGGTGTTATGGAAGCGGTCAGCCGAGGCGCAAAGGAAGCGGGGGAAAGCCCTATTGGGGTTACTATCTGCGGAAATCGGAAAACCAATCCCTGGATTGAGAGAGAAGAGCCGATGCCGGATTGGAAAGAGAGGCTTTTTCGGCTTATTGAGCGTGGAGACGGTTATGTGGTTTGCAGGGGAGGGACAGGGACTTTAGTGGAATTCTCCTGTCTCTGGGAAATGATGCGGAAGAAAATGATGCCTTTGAAACCCGTTGTGATTCTTGATCCTCTTTGGGAAAAGACAATTTCTTTGTTGCTGACTTCCTCTGAATTGGAAGGAGGATTTTTCCCCTTCCGTTTTGCCAATGATCCGGCGCAAGCCGTGGCGATTTTAAAGCAAGAAATTCGATGCGGTTGTTAAAGAAGGACGGTTTTTCTGGTGGATTTTCATGCTGAAACTTTCCGATTTTAATTACACCCTTCCCAAGGAATTGATTGCGCAAGTTCCTCTCAATGCCCGTTCACAGGCCCGGCTTTTGGTTTTGTCGCGCGAAACGGGTGAGCTTTCGCATCGCCACTTTGAGGAAATTTCGGATTATTTTAGAGCGGGAGATTGTCTTGTTTTAAACAATACGAAAGTTCTGCCGGCCCGGCTTTTTGGGAAAAAAACGACTGGCGGACATGTCGAAGTGTTGCTTCATAAAACTCTTGGAGCGAATGAGTGGGAAGTTTTGATTAAGCCGTCCGGGCGCGTAAAAGCCGGGAGCATTATTTCCTTCGATTCAAACGGGGCAGCGCTTCATTGCGAAGTCAGTGATTCGCCCCGTAAAGATTCCGGTTTGAGAACTGTAAAATTTCTGGAAGGAGATGAAACTCCCCGGCTTTTGCGAGAGTTGGGACATATTCCTCTGCCTCCGTATATTGACCGGCCCGATTCCGAAATCGACCGGGAGCTTTATCAAACAGTTTTTGCCGAAATTCCGGGGGCTGTTGCAAGTCCTACGGCGGGGCTTCACTTCGACGAAACGCTTCTTTGTGGAATTCGCGAAAAGGGAGTGGAGGTTTTTTTTGTGACGCTTCATGTGGGGTACGGAACTTTTCAGCCGGTGGCCGAAGAAGAAGTCGTGCGGCATAAAATGCATCCGGAGTTTTACGAAGTGTCTAAGGAAACGGCTTCCGGTTTGAATAAAGCGTTGCAGGAAGGGCGGAGAATTATCGCTTGCGGGACAACGGTAGCCAGGACTTTGGAGACTGTGGCGGTTTGTGAAAACGACCGGGTTCAAATTCAGCCGGGTTCGGGGGAAACGGGGCTTTTTGTGCATCCTCCGTATTCATTCAAGGCTGTTCATGGGCTGATTACTAATTTTCATTTGCCTATGACGACTTTGTTGATGTTGGTCAGCGCTTTTGCCGGTCGCGAAAAGATCTTTCAGGCGTATGAAGAAGCGATTTGTGAACGATATAGATTTTATTCGTACGGCGACGCAATGTTGATAATCTAGGGACAGGTCTCGCTAACCCATTTTGCAACAATGTGATGCGGCAGATCTGTCCCTGAGAGGCAAAAGGGACAGATCTTGTGTAACTTTATGTAAACCAAGAAGATGGGAAGACCTGTCCCTGATAGCAATGGGAGAGCGAATTGGATTTTAGAGTTTTAAAGGAGGATTCGGATTCTAAAGCGCGTGCGGGGGAGGCGCATACTCCGCACGGTAGTTTCTTGACGCCGGCTTTTATGCCCGTCGGCACGCAAGGAACGGTTAAGACCTTTACCCCACACGAATTGAAGGAATTGGGGGCCGAGATCGTTCTCGGGAATGCGTATCACCTTTACATCCGTCCGGGGCTCGATATAATGAAACACGCGGAAGGCCTCCATTCGTTTATGGGGTGGGATGGGCCTATCCTGACGGACAGCGGTGGTTATCAGGTGTTCTCCCTCGCAAGATTGAGAAAGATCACAAGCGAAGGAGTCCTGTTTAATTCACATTTTGACGGCCGCGAGCTTTTTCTCACGCCTGAACTGGTGATGGAAATTCAGGAGACTTTGGGGAGCGATATCGCAATGGTGTTTGACGAATGCCCCCCCTACACTGAAGACAAGTCCAGAGTTCGAAAGGCGGTGGAGCTGACGGCGGAATGGGCGAGACGCTCCAAGGGGGCTCACGCGATGAAAGAGCAAGCGCTCTTTGGCATTATTCAGGGAGGGTGTTTTCTGGATTTGAGAAAAGAATCGATCGAGAGAACTCTTGAAATTGGCTTTGACGGTTATGCGTTGGGAGGATTTGGCCTCGGCGAAAAGCAGGACGTAATGCATTCGGCTTGGAACGAGCTTCTTCCACTGCTTCCGGAGAGTCAGCCCCGGTATTTGATGGGGATCGGAACCCCCATGGATATTCTAGCGGCGGTAAGCGCGGGAGCCGATATGTTTGATTGCGTGAATCCGACGCGCTACGGGCGGAACGGCTCCGCATTCACTCGGCAGGGAATGATTGTGGTGCGAAACGGAAGCTATTCGGAAGACCAGGCTCCGTTGGATGGAAGCTGCCTGTGTTATACCTGCCGGAATTTTTCCAGAAGTTATTTGAGGCATCTCTTCAATTGTAATGAAATTTTGGGGCCGAGGCTTGTTTCGATTCACAATCTTTATTTTTTTCTTGAATTGATGCGGCAGATCCGAAAATCTATTCAGGAAGGCGGCTTTTTGTCTTTCAAAAAAACTTTTGAAAATCAGTATAATGACGAGCATCGGTAACAGGGGATTTTTTCGGGAACCAAATATAACAGAATGAGAGGGAGTCATGCCTGCAGGTGAAAGCAATCCGGTTTTGGCGTTTTTGCCGTTAATTTTAATGCTGGGAGTTTTCTATTTTCTTTTGATCCGGCCGCAGCAGAGAAAAGAGAAAGCGCGTTTGGCGATGATCGAAAGTTTGAAGAAAGGGGACCGGGTTGTGACCAGCGGAGGGATTGTTGGAACCGTGGTGGGAGTCCGGGAGGAGCTGGTGGTGATTAAAACCGGAGACGAAGATACGAAACTGGAAGTTTTGAAAAGCTCCGTGAGCCAGCAGCTGGAAAAGAAAGATTCAAAATAGTTTTCATTTGGCCGAGAATTTAACAATAGAGTTTTGTGTGAAACGGATATTCGTTAACCAAAAGACTGTTGCCCTTTGTTTAGAGAGGACTAACGACCATGGATAAATATTACCGCTGGAAGGTTTTTGGGGTTGTCATTTTGATTGCCGCATCTCTTTGGCAAATTTATCCTCCGCAGAAGAAAATTAAACTCGGCTTGGATCTTAGGGGAGGCATGCATCTTTTGCTTAAAGTGGAAACCGATAAAATCCTGGAGGCGGGACGGAAAGATGCCGTTGGCCGCGCTCTGGAAGTGATCCGGAACCGAATCGACCAGTTTGGTGTTGCTGAACCCACGATTCAGAAGCAGGGGGTCAATTACATCGTGGTTCAACTTCCGGGAGTGACGGATCGGAAGCGGGCGTTGGATATTATCGGAAAGACCGCGCTTCTTGAATTTAAGCTGGTTGCCAGCGATCCGAAATTAATGGAGGAAGCGCTGAAGGGGACGGTTCCGGAAGGGTATGAGCTCAAAGAACTCAAGGAGGAGAAGCGGCGCGAGGATTTGCTTCTTGAGAAAGAAGCGGTTTTGACCGGAGACCGGTTGGTGAATGCCGGCGTGACATTTGATCAGACGGGGTTTGGCCAGCCGGTTGTGACGCTCGAGTTTGATAAAGACGGAGCCAGGCAATTTGCCCGGGTGACGGAAACTGCGGTTGCCAAATTCCGGCAAGATGGAATTCCGAGAAGGCTCGCAATCGCTCTTGACGGAGAAGTGAGGTCCGCTCCTCAGATGAAAGTTGTTATTGCGGACGGCCGCGCCCAGATTGAAGGAAATTTCAATTATGACGAAGCCAGCGATCTCGCTCTCGTACTTCGCGCCGGCGCGCTTCCGGCGCCGGTGGCTGTCGAAGAAGACCGTATTGTTGGGCCGAGCCTTGGAAAGGATTCGATTGAACAGGGGACTAAAGCTTGTCTGATCAGCGGAATTTTGGTGGCTCTTTTTATGGCGGGGTATTATCTCTTTTCCGGCGTGGTTGCGGGAATCGCCCTTTTCCTGATGTTGCTTTTCACGATGGGGGCGCTGGCTGCATTCGGCGCAACGCTGTCTCTTCCCGGTATTGCGGGATTGGTATTAAACATCGGTATGGCGGTGGACGCGAACGTTTTGATTTTCGAGCGGATGCGGGAAGAATTAAAGACCGGAAAGACTGTCCGATCCGCGATTTCAGCCGGGTATCATAAGGCTTTTAGCGCGATTTTAGATTCAAACGTGACGACTCTTATTACGGCGTTGATTCTTTTCTATTTTGGCTCGGGGCCTATCAAAGGGTTTGCCGTGACTTTGAGCATCGGTATTGTCTCAAGCATGATCGCGGCGCTTATCATTACGCGGATGATTTTTGACGGGATGACGCGTGAAGGCAAGAATGTCAGCCTGAAAATGTTCAATATCCTGAAAGAAGTTCCCAAAATTAACTTTATCAAAAGGCGTTTTTGGGGATACGGGTTGTCCTCGATTGTGATTATCGCCGGCTTGTTCGTGTTTTTCAACCGGGGCAGTCAGAATTACGGAGTGGATTTTGTCGGAGGGGTTTTGGAACAAGTCAAGTTCAGCCAAACGGTTGATTTGGGGAATATTCGCTCCGCGCTTGCGGAAAAAGGGGTTACCAACATCAGTCTCCAGAATTTCGGGGAAATCGACCGGAATGAGGTGATTTTCCGTTCGGCGGTCGCTCAACCGGAAAAAATTCATGAAGCATTGGATGAACTGGTCGGAAAGGATAATTTCGAGGTTTTGAGGCAGGAAACGGTTGGACCAGCGGCAGGAGCGGAAATTCGCGGGAAAGCCGTTAAAGCGGTTATTATCGCGATGATCGCCTGCATTATTTACATGGCCTGGCGTTTTGACAGCCGCTATGCGATTTGCGCGATTATTGCCGAATTTCACGATGCCTTTGTCTGTATCGGCGCCATCGCGCTTTCCGGGCGGGAATTTTCACTTCCGGTGATTGCCGCGATTCTCACTGTGATCGGTTATTCGCTCAATGACACCATTGTGATTTATGATCGCGTCCGCGAAAACGTTAAATTAATGAGGAAGCTTCCTTTCCGGGATGTCGTGAATCTGAGCGTGAATCAAACGCTTTCCCGCTCTCTTTTGACGAATTTTACGGTTTTAATTGTTGTGACGGTTCTTTACTTTTTTGGAGGAGAAGTGATCAATGATTTTGCTTTTACGATGTTGATCGGCTGTATCTCCGGAACTTATTCCACTATTTTTTGCGCGAGCCCTATTTTAGTCGACTGGAAGGGAAGCGGAAAATAAAAGACATGCAGACTTCCTGGACGCTGAAAGATGCGTCCGTTCCGGTTGAAGGGGCTTCTCCTGTGGGACTAGCCTCCTCGCTGGGAATTAGTCCTCTGCTTGCCGGACTGCTTATCCGACGGGGGATTTCTTCTCAGTCTGAAGCAAGAACTTTTCTCTCTCCTGAGCTTTCCGACCTTCGGGATCCTTATCTTATTCCGGGAATTTTCGAGGCCGTAAAACTGATCCGGAAACATCTTGCCGCAGGAAACCGTATCCTCATTCACGGGGACTATGACGTGGACGGAGTGACGTCTTCGGCGATTCTGTCGAAAACGCTTCAGAAACTCGGGGCAAATCCGTTCGTATTTCTTCCGCATCGGGTAAGCGACGGATACGGTTTTACGCAGGCCGGTGTCAAGGCGGTAAAAAAGAATGAGGCAAGGCTTTTGATTACCGTGGATTGCGGGATCAGCGCGGCTGGTCCGATCGGGGAAATTTCCGATCTGGGAGTGGATGTTATCATTGTGGATCACCATCAAATCCCTGCCAGTGGACCTCCGAAGGCTTCGATTATTGTTCATCCTCTCTTGAGCGAATCGGGAAGTCTTTTCAAGGAATTTTCCGCGGTCGGGCTGGCGTTTAAACTGGCTCAGGCCCTTTTGGGAGAAGCCGCTTATGAATTTCTCGATTTTGCCGCTTTGGGAACGGTTGCGGATTTAGCTCCTTTGACGGGAGAAAACCGGATTTTAGTCAAATACGGTCTCCGCAGGCTTGGTGAACAAGCTAATCTTGGGCTTAAAGCGCTGAGTTCCGGCGCGAAACTGCGGGGGAAAATCAATGCGGGACATTTAGGATTCGTCTTGGGACCGCGCATCAATGCTTCAGGGCGCATGGATTCCGCCGATTGCGCTTTCAAACTTCTTGTCTCCGAAAAGATGAAAGAGGCCGAAGACTTGGCAAAAATTCTCGAAGAGGGAAACAAGCTTCGCCAGCGCATTGAACGTAAAATTTGCGCGGAAGCGATTGAGAAAGTCGAACGGGAAATCAATTTTAACCGGGACCGCGTCATTGTCGTTTGGGGAAGCGATTGGCATCAGGGAGTTTTAGGGATTGTGGCTTCCCGTCTTGTGGAGAAATTTTATCGCCCGGCGATTGTTATCAGCCTTGAGGGAGAGGGCCCGGGCAAAGGGTCGGCGCGTTCCATTCCGCAGTTCAATGTTTTTTCGGCTTTACAAAAAACGGCTGGATTTTTGGTGGAATTCGGCGGGCATGAACAGGCTGCCGGCCTGCGGATTGAAGAAGGCAAGCTTTTGGCTTTTCGACGCGCGATTAATGAAGAGGCTTCTTCCATGCTTGACCCGACTCAGCTTGTGAAATCCTACAAAGTTGATTTTGAGGTGGAAACCCTGGGAGCGCTTTCAGTGCCTTTTGTCCGGGAGCTGGATTTGCTTGAGCCTTTCGGGCTTGGCAACCCCAAACCGGTGTTTCTTACGAGGAATCTTTCGATAAAAGATGAGCCGGTTTATTCGGGGAAAGACCGTCTTAAACTCTGGGTGGAAGACGGGACGGCAACTCTTGAAGCGAGCTGGTATCGGCCGAGATTTGTCCCCGACAAAGGGACGCAAGAAATCGATTTAATCTACACACTGAATTCCAAAAGCATTCTCCGAGAGGAAATTCCCTATCTTGAAGTAAAAGATATGAGACTATCTCAGCGGTAGGATTTTTCTATTCCCAACCTTTTTACGCTCTTGACAGAAAAAATACCTTTTTCCAAAGTCGTCCTGAGAGGCTATGGCGAATGGCGGATTTTACTGAAACTGCATCGAAAGCTTTTAGACGACCTTGACGACTTTCCCGGCTTGAATACAGCTGGTGCAGACTTTAATCGTTTTCATCGTCCCGCTTGGGAAGCGGACGCGAACTTTTTGTAAATTCGGTCTAAAAACCCGCTTTGTAATACCGGTAATCTTGATTCCGATGCCCCCGGTTCTTTTGGGAAGACCCCGAGTTGTAATCGAGTTTCCGTTAATCGGCTTTTTTCCGCATATTTCACAAATTCTCATGATAGGTCTCAATTCCTTTCAGCAAAATGAGGGCTCATTATATTTCAATTTCCGGAAATTGCAAGTAGGTATCGTTGGAAAAAGAGTTTTTGAGAGTGTTTAGATATTTCATAAAAATCATAATAATTTTGACTTTAATTTAAATTAAGGATAGGATAAAACGAGTTCGAGAGACGGCAAATGAACAGCATTCAAAGTGAAAATAAACAATACCGGGGAATTCAGTCATGGGCGGAATCCGAAAGACCTCGCGAACGTATTTTGCTCAAAGGCGGCCAGCATTTGACGGATGCGGAATTGGTGGCGCTTCTTTTAAGAAACGGAACGACAGGAAAGGATGCCATTTCGTTTTCCCGTGAACTTCTCAAGCAGTTTGGGGGCCTCCGCGGGCTTTTTTCCGCCAGCCATCAGGAATTGATCAGAGTAAAGGGCTTGGGCCCGGCCAAAATCAGTATCTTTCTCGCCGTAAGGGAAATTTCGATTCGCCGTCTTCGAGAGGAGCTTTTAAGCAAGATCTATGTGCGGGATCCCAAAGCCGTTCTGGACTTTTTCTATTCGGCACTCAGGGATCAAAAACGGGAAATTTTCAAAGTTCTTTTCCTGAACAAGGGAAATCGGATTATCGGGGAGAAAACCCTTTTTGAAGGAACGGTGGATGAAACAGCCGTTCATCCGAGGGAGGTGGTTAAGGCTGCGCTGGAAATCCAAGCCACAAGTTTAATTTTAGTCCACAATCATCCGTCAGGGCGAATTCAGCCCAGCAGTGAGGATATCGAGATTACAAGGACGCTTGCCGAGGCTTGCGGTTTGGTCGGAGTCAAGATCCTGGACCATATCGTGATCGGGGACAATCAATACTTCAGTTTTAGCGAACATTCCATGCTGTAAAGCTTTTTTGCGGGTTCTTACCGCTATACTTAAAAGATTGAGGAAGTTGGAGACAAAAGGAAGAGTCTCCCCTAGAATACAACAAATAATCAGATTGGAGAACTTATGCCCGAAGGAAATGTTAATTTGAAATCCGAACCGACTTTTGACGGCTTGGGAATCGTTCCGCAGATGTTTTCGGTTCTGGATCGTTTGAAGTTCACAACCCCAACTCCCATACAACAAAAAGCCATTTTGCCCGCGATTGAGGGAAAAGATCTTGTGGGCATTGCTCAGACAGGAACGGGAAAAACCCTTGCCTTTGCCATCCCGATGGTGCAGAGATTATCTCAGCATAAGGGGAAAGGATTGGTATTGGTGCCTACCCGGGAACTGGCAATGCAAGTTGAAGAGACGTTCCGGAAAGTCGAACAGCCGTTCGGGATTCGAAGCACGGTGGTGATTGGTGGAGCGTCCATGCACGAGCAGAAACAAGCTTTGAGAAAGAACCCGCAGGTTATTATCGCGACACCTGGCAGATTGATTGACCATATTCAGCAAAGAACAGTTGTGCTTTTCGATGTACAGATTCTGGTCCTTGATGAGGCGGATCGGATGCTGGACATGGGTTTTCTTCCCCAGATTGAACGTATTATTAAAATGGTGTCAAAAGAGCGGCAGACCATGCTTTTTTCCGCTACCATGCCGCAAGCGATTTCCCATATCGCCGCTTCCTACATGAAGCTGCCGCTTCATGTGGAAATTGCCCCTTCGGGAACGCTGGTCGAGAAGTTGACGCAAGAACTTTTTATCGTGAGAAAAGAGATGAAAGAGGCCCTTCTGAAGAAGGTCCTTGATCAATATCGCGGGAGCGTCCTCATTTTCACGCGTACGAAAATTGGAGCGCATCGGACGGCCCGTGCGATCACAGCGATGGGGCATCAGGCCACCGAAATTCATTCCGACCGTTCGCTGAGAGAGCGCAAAGAAGCGCTTCAAGGTTTTAAAACGGGGCGGTATCGCGTGCTGGTTGCCACGGATATTGCGGCGAGGGGGATTGATGTGACGGGAATTGAGCTGGTGGTCAATTACGATCTCCCCGAAGAGGCGGAAAATTATGTCCATCGAATCGGCAGGACCAGCCGCGCAGGGCATAAGGGGCATGCGATTTCTTTTGCGACGCCCGATCAGAAAACGGATGTTCGCAGCATTGAATGCCTGATTCGCACAGCTTTGCCGATTTCGGCGCATCCTGAAATGCCCGCGGAAGATTTTGTGAAACCGACGCGCCAGTCTTTTGCTGCTTCCGGTTCTCGGTTTGCGTCTCATTCTCGTCGCCGTCGTCTTGGGTCCTTCCCCAGACGTAATAGAAGGTAAATTCGGGCTGTGTATTTGCAGGTCCCGGGTTTTGGAGGCGGGAAAGGTTCGCTTTTGGCCGGGGAGGGTTTCATTTGCTTCCAAAGCGGGATGTCGAAAAGTTGAAATGAAACGTTGACTTTTTCTGAAACTATGTTATCCTTCTCCCGTAGTTAATTTTGTAAGGCTTTAAGGTCGAGTCACAAATAAAAAAGTGCAGTTTGCCGCGGGCTTACAAAAGCCGGCGGTTTTTTTATTTTAGATGGGTTGCAGTTTCGCAATTTATCTTATAGCTTTGCAGGAAAGGAAAACAAAAATCATGGCAAGTGGTAAAGTGAAGTGGTTCAACGACCAAAAAGGTTTTGGATTTATTACCCCTGATGGCGGCAGCAAGGATGTCTTCGTGCATCATTCTGCGATCCAGGGCAGTGGATTCAAGAGCCTGAGCGAAGGTGACAACGTTGAGTTTGACATTGTGTCCGGTCCTAAAGGGGATCAGGCCGCTAATGTGAGCAAGCGTTAAATCCTGGCAAATGAAAAAAAGCCCCGCTTGAATTCAAGCGGGGCTTTTTTTTTGAGTGGAATCCTTTGCCTCATGGGGCGGATTCCCGATTTTTCTGATACTGCAAAAAACACCCAATCTTGCTAGAATAAACCTCATGAAAACGCCTTTGATTCTTACAATCGGGAATCCTATCCTGAGAAGAAAATGCAGGCCCGTTTCAAAAGCGGAAATCAGGAGTCCCGAATTTCAACGATTTCTCCGAAGTATGATTGGAACCATGCGCCGGTTTCGCGGAATCGGACTTGCGGCAAATCAAATGGGGGCTCGGAAGAGGGTGTTTGTGATGGGATGCCATGAGAATTCCCGTTATCCTAATCAGAACGGCTTTCAATTGCAGGTTTATATCAACCCCCGCATCGTCAAGCGTTCGAAGAAAATCAGCAGCGATTGGGAAGGGTGCCTGAGTATCCCCGGTTACCGGGGAAAGGTTTCCCGGGCGGAAACTGTTGTTTTGGAGGCGATGGACGCAGACGGACAGAGAATAATTAAACCGGCAAAAGGATTTGAGGCCAGAGTGATTCAGCATGAACTGGATCATCTGGACGGTTTTTTGTATCTGGACCGTATGATGGGCTTGAGATCCTTGACTCATGTGGACGAATTTAACCGGCTTTTTCATGCGGGCGTCCGCGATGAATAAATTAACAGTCGAATCACTTACGCGGGTGAAACCGCTTTGTCCTCTCTTTGAGCAGTGTGGCGGCTGCCGCTATCAGGACATTCCATATGAGAAGGAATTGCGGATTAAAGAAACTTACCTGAAAAGACTTTTTGCGTATTATCTCCGGGCGGACGAGAGTGTTTTTGAGCCCATCGTGGCTTCTCCTTTTGAATACGGCTATCGAAACCGTCTTGATTTGACTCTCCGGCGCGTTAAAACCGGAGAGTGCTTTATGGGATTCATGCCGGAGGGGCGACACCGGATTCTACCGGTGGAATCTTGCGCGATTGCACGCAGGGAGATTTCGGATTATCTGCCGATGCTTCGCGAAGAAGCTATTCGAAAACTTCCTGAGGACTACCGGATTGCCAACCTGGTTGTCAGAACCGGAGATGACGGCCGCCTTTGCTGGGGCGGGATCGGGCGCAGATCCCTCAAACAGAAAGAGGGGGAGTATTTGTGGACGGAACCCCTTGGCAAGCGCATTTATTATTCGCTGGATACCTTTTTCCAGTCGAACCTTTCCATCCTGCCGCAACTGCTTGAGAGCATCGAACAGTTTTCCGGCTTGGACCGCGAAACACTTTTTGTCGATCTTTATTCGGGCGTGGGGCTTTTCGGGATTTTCTTTTCAGAAAAAGTTTTGAAAGTGGTTTTGGTGGAAGAAAGCGAACCCTCGACCCGCCTTGCGCATTTTAATTTGACCTGGCATTGGGCGAAAAACGCCGAAATTCGTTTGGGGAAAGTGGAGAAGGAAATTAATTCCGTGCTTGAAATGCCGGGGTTTAAAAAGAAAATAGCCATTATCGATCCTCCGCGGTCGGGATTGAGCTCCGAGGTGTGCAATGCCCTGAGTTCCGCGAAGGAGTTTTCGATGCTGATGTATCTTTCCTGCGGTCCGAAGTCTTTAATCCGGGATCTTCGAACGTTTATTTCAAAAGGATGGAGCCTTTCACGCGTCATTCCGTTTGATTTTTTCCCCAAAACAAGGCATCTTGAAACACTGGTGTTTTTGTCGCCTTCTTCCCCTGACGGGCAGTGAATGAAATCCGGATTTTTTGAGGCCATAAAGGCTTTTGCGGAAAATCTTGGATTTGATCTGGTCGGAATCGTTCCGTTCCGGCCGGTTAAGGAAGCGGAAGCCTTTCTGAAAAAATGGACTGCCAAGAATTATCACGGTGAAATGCGCTATCTTGAAAATTTCAAAGAGCGCCGGGAGCGATTGCGGGGGAAAATTCCCGACGCGCAGAGCCTGATCGTTCTTGGCGTGAATTACTTTCCGGGCGGAGCAAAACCGGGCATGAAGGCCTCCTTTCCTCAGGGAAGAATCGCCCGTTATGCGTGGGGAAAAGATTATCATGAGGCCGTCAGAGAAAAACTGAGAAAACTGGAAGGCTTTCTCCGGGAAAAACATCCCGAAACCCGCTGTGTTAGTTGCGTGGATACCGAACCTCTTTTTGAAAAAGCGTATGCGGAAAAGGCCGGTTTCGGGTTTTGCGGAAAGCATACCAATCTTTTGACGAAGCGTTTCGGCCCCTGGGTTTTTCTTGCCGAAATAGTCACGAATCTTAAACCGGATTTTGATCCGCCGAAAGCAAAGGGGAATTGCGGCCATTGCCGAAGATGTTTGGATGCCTGCCCTACGAAAGCGATTCTCCCTTCCCGTGAAATTGATGCCCGGCGCTGTATCGCCTATCTTACGATTGAACATAAAAGCATTATTCCGGAAGAACTTCGCCCTCTCATGAAAGACTGGGTGTTTGGATGCGATGAGTGTTTGAAGGCTTGCCCGTTCGCGAAATTTTCGAAAGAAACCGGTTGGCTGGAATTTAAACCGGAAGCCGGTTTCGGCTCTTCGCTTGATTTGCTTTCCCTTTTCAGAATAAAAAACAATCGGGATTATAAGAGAAAATTCGAAGGGACTCCTCTCTCGCGCGCTTCGAGAAAAATGATGCTGCGAAATGCCTCGGTGGCGCTGGGGAATCTGAAGGCCAAGGAAGCCATCCCGGCGTTGGAACAGGCTCTTGAGAATGAAGCTCCTCTGGTGCGAATCCATGCCGCTTGGGCGTTGGGACGCATTAGAAAGGAAGAGTGTCGCGAAGTTTGTGATTAAGCCGGCCGGCTGTAAGTCAGAGAATTGAATGGGCCTTCCCAGACCGTGATTTCTTTCAAGCGGGCGTTATCGGGGAAGGGAACGCGGATTAAATTTTCGTAAAACCATTTTGCGAGATTTTCGGAAGTGGGATTGAGCTTGTTGAAGGGGGGCGTTTCGTTAAGGTACCGATAGTCCAGTTTTTGGGCAAGCACCCCAAGCTCTTTTTGGGCCTTCACATAATCAATGCTGATAGCCTCCCGGTCGAGTTTTCCCGATTCGATTTTAGCTTCAACTCTCCAACTGTGTCCGTGCAGCGGTTCAGGTTTTCCGCGATAAGCCCGGAGATTGTGCGCGGCCTCGAACCGTGCTTCGACTGTGATGATGTATTTCTCTCTGCTTTTCAGCTTGGACATGCGGTCATTTTAATGACTCTTCGGCTAAAGTCAAAGCGGGAAATTTAATGATTGGCGGCGCGCCAGTCCCCAATCTATAATAATCGCAAAAAGGAGCCCCATGCCTGCGATTTGCCCTTTTTTCCCGTACGGAGAAGAAAAGCCGGAAATTTCGTGCGATCATCTTGCTAAAAAAGGGGAGAATTTCAAGAAGACGTATGTTCCCGAATTTTGCAAGAAACGGTTCAAGGATTGCGCCTATTATTTTCATCTGACGAAATGGCTGGAGCGGATTGATGGCGCCATGAAAGAAGAGGAGGATGAGGAATGAGACTTGTGATTCAGCGCGTTTCCCGTGCGCAGGTTTCAATCGGAGGGAAAACAATTGCCGAAATCGGCCGGGGCCTTTTGGTTTATGTCGGGGTCGAGAAAGACGACACGGATGAGCAGGCGGAAAAATTCGCGAAAAAACTTCCGGTATTCAGAATTTTTGAAGATGAAGGCGGGAAAATGAACCGTTCCGTGCAGGAAATCTGCGGTGAGATTCTGGTTGTTTCCCAATTCACCCTGGCCGCGGATATCAAAAAAGGAACTCGTCCCGGATTCGATACGGCGGAAGTCCCTGACCGCGCCCAATCCCTGATCGAAAAATTCGTTCAATTCCTGGTCGAGGAAGGCGTCTGCGTGAAGGAAGGGGTTTTCGGGGCTCACATGGAAGTCTTGAGCGTCAACGACGGTCCCGTGACTTTCATCTATTGACGAATTCATGAATATTCTGGTTTTCGGGGCCGGGGCGATTGGAAGTGTGTTCGGCGGATTTCTCTCCAGGACGGAACACCGTGTTTTTCTTTTCGGAAGACCGTGGCATCTCCAGCGGGTGAATCAACAAGGGCTTCGGATTGAAGGGATTTGGGGGAAACATGTTTTTCGAAATCTTGAGACGGAGACCGATTTTTCAGCGCTAAAGAGAAGGTGCCCCCGCTTTGATTTGATTCTGCTTACCGTAAAGTCTTCCGATACCGAAACAGCCTGCCGGGAACTTGAAAAAATCGTTACCTCCGGCACCCTGATTCTTTCCCTCCAGAACGGAATCGGAAATATCGAATGCTTGTATCGTCATTTTTCGGCGGGGGACATTCTGGCGGGCCGCGTGATTTTCGGAGCGGTGATCGATCCCGGAAAGGTTTGTGTTACGGTTTCCGCCGATGATGTCAGAATCGGAGAGACTTCGGTGAAGAAGATTACGCCGAGAGTCAAACAGCTTGCGGCCCTTTTTACGCGGGCTGGAATCCGAAGCGGAGCCGTGAGCGATATTCGTCAATTTGTCTGGGGGAAGGTACTGTACAATTGCGCATTAAATCCTCTAGCCTCCCTTTTGGAGGTTCATTACGGGGCTTTGCTTGAAAATGCCCATACGCGTCTTTTGATGAAGAAAATTGTCGCGGAGATTTACCGTGTGGTGAGGCGACAGCGCGTCAAGCTTTTGCAGCGTACGGATGCGGATTACACGGAGCTGCTTTTCAAGAAACTCATTCCCGCAACCTATGCGCATCATCCTTCCATGCTCCAGGATTTTAGAAGGGGGCGGCGTACGGAAATTGACGCGTTGAACGGAGCGGTTTGCCGTTTGGGGCGGAAGCTGGGGATCCATACGCCCGTGAATGAAATTTTGACCGACCTGATCAAGGCCAAGGAATCCTGTTTTGAGAAAAAGGCCGGGGGAGCCAAGAGATGAAAAGAACTTTTCAGCCCAGACTTAAAAATTTCAAGGAGAAATTTTTCAAAAATATCGGAAAAATCAAGCAACCGCTTTTTTACCGTCTTTTTTTTGCAATTCTTGTCAATTCGCCGGGGCTTGTGTTTCATCTTATTTTGAGCTGGATCAAAATGCGGCGCTGGCGCAAAATCAGTATCTGCGGCAAATTCATTAAAAGGAACCGGCTGGCGTTTGAAAATATTGACGTCTCAACGCTTGCGATGGAGTCCGTGTCCGGAGGTGTCAGCAACGCGAATCAGATCTGGAAATTCCGGAACCGTTTTGAAGGGGAAACGGCTTATTTTGTGAAAGTTTTTACCCCGATCGGGAGTTTCTGGGCAAAGCATCTGCCGCTGGTGACGCCTTTCCCTTTTATCTACGGACGGCGGACGCATCAACGGTTTACCGTCGATATGTTGAGTAGAGTTCAATTGGCCGATCAGGGGGTCCCGGTGCCGCGACTGATCGCTTATGATGCGGTTCAGGAGATTATGGTGACGGAGTATTTGAAAGGGGTGACCGTAGACGGGATTCTCACGAATATTGCCGACTCGGGGCGCATTGACGAGAACGACCGGGAGGCTATACGGCAATGCGGGTTCGGATTGGGAAAAGTCCACCGGGCCGGATTTTCCCTGATTGACACACAACCCGTGAACTGCATTTGGATCGAGGGGGAGAAAAAAGTTTATTTTACGGATCTTGAGTTTTGCACCCGTGAAGACAAAAGAGGCTGGGATGTGGGATATTTTCTTTGTTTCCTGGCGCTTCGCCTTCCGGAGGATCTGAAAAGGGAAGTCAGCGAAATCTTTCTTGAGAATTATCAAAAAGAACGGCCCTTGAACCTTGAAGACGTGAAAAATACCAGCCTTCAGTTAAAAGAATTCCTCCCTGTTTTCCAGGCGGTTTTGGATATCCGGCAATTTACTCCGGAGGAGTTGTTCGAAGAGTTTGTTTTAGGATAAATGAACTTTTAATTCGGCCAGTAAGATTTGACGCGCCTTGGTTCCCGTGTGGGAGGAAGCCTCGCTGTCTCCGCTAAAAATACACAGTCTTGCTTTAGGAACCGTTCTCCGGGATAATAACAGCGGATTTATCATTCAAGCGAAAAGAGAACTTCTTTTCCGGAGGGAGAAGGCGATGAAGCAAATAGACAATCGTCAAAAACAGCAGATTCAAATGCGTGCCGAGAAAACCAGAATCAATAAAAGCGTTTTATCGGTAAAAGGAGGAGACAAAACCGGAGAGGCGCTTCATTTTCAGGGCGGGGCCCAGGATTCCGGGAAGACTGAGGCCAAGATTGAACCGGGAGTTCCGTATCGAGCGGAGCATCATGCGGGCCGGAATGAACCCTGTCCGTGCGGCAGCGGGAAGAAATTCAAGAAGTGCTGTCTTTTGAAGCCGCCGGAGGGGCGGTAGCATTGTCGTTTTTCGAAGCCCGGCCTTAGAAGGAAAAAGAACTGTTAAGCCGGACGTGGGCGTTTGTTGAAAAATTTGAAGGGTCCGAAGAAACCGCTGGAAATATAAAAAACTTGCGGAAAATTTTCCGATTACAGAAAAATCCCAGCCAGCCCCGCCGTCATAAGTTTTGCCAGCGTCCCGGCGATCAGGGACTTGATCCCGAGTTGAATAACTTCTTTTTTCCTGGATGGGGCGATTGCGCCGATTCCCCCGATTAGAATGGCAAGACTCCCGAAATTTGCAAAGCCGCAAAGCGCGTAAGTGGACAAGAGTACGGCCCGGGGGCTGAGCAATCCTTCCCGAATCATTTCATTCATCTTCATGTAACCCAGGAATTCATTAAACACGGTTTTGATTCCCATGAGCTCTCCGACTTGCGCGGTTTCGTTCAAGGGAACACCGATCAGAAAAACGATCGGCCGGAAAAGGATGCCGAAAATTTTTTCCAATGAAGTGTGAAAATACTGAAGAGGAGAGTTTAAAAGGGCCAGGACGGAGAGAAAAGCGATGAGCATGGCGCCGATGGTTGCGGCTAATTTTAACCGTCGATTGCGCCTTCCGCCAGGGCTTCCAGGGGGTTGGAATAAGGGCCCGTGATTGGAATATCGCTTTGCCCGGACGTTTCAGGAGTTTCTTTCTCCGGAACCATTATTTTCGAAAGAAGGATTGCCGCCGGAGCGCTCATGACGGATGCGGCAAGAAGATGTCCCGCCTGAGCTCCGAAATGGGTGTAAATCGCCATGACGCTTCCTGCGATGGTGGCCATGAATCCCGTCATCACGGTAAACAATTCCGAGCGGGTCATTCGCTGGAGATATCCTTTTAATGCGGTGACTGCTTCGATTCCCATAAAAACGAATAAAGCAGTTGAAAGAGATTCGGCTCCCGACACTTTCATCGTGCGGCGCATGATGGCGGCAAGAAGGCGAACCACTGCGGGAATAATTCTTAAATAATAAAGCAATGCCATCAGAGAGGCCGTGAAAATGATCACGGGGAGCATTTTGAATCCGATTTCTGCTTGAAAGGATGGGTCGGTCGTGAGTTTTCCAAAAACGAATTGGGCGCCGACTTCGGTGAAGTTCAGGACTTTGCTCATGACAAAGTTAGCGCCCTCGAAGACCCATTGCCCAGGTTTTGTTTTCCAGATGAGCAATCCGAAGAATATTTGGAGACCAAGTCCCCACCCGGCGAGTTTCCATGGAATCTTCTTTCGATTTTCCGAGAGAAGAGCGGCGATGAAAATGAAGACGAATATTCCGATAAAGCCGATAAACCGGTCAAGCATCATGTTTTTTGAGTTTTTAGCGTTCCGAAGATGATTTCAGCCGCATCAGTATACTGTCCTATTTTCAAAATTGAAGGAGAAATTTTAAGAGTGTCTAACA
>Ga0172375_10005527_pt1 | contig 18181 bp, 18 predicted proteins | sample LakKiv1m_FD_114537 | JGI IMG/M metagenome (GOLD analysis project Ga0172375, IMG submission 114537) | Freshwater microbial communities from Kabuno Bay, South-Kivu, Congo - kab_092012_11.1m | ecosystem: Environmental > Aquatic > Freshwater > Lake | place: Democratic Republic of the Congo...
ACTACAAGATGGTTTGAAAAAAGCGAACTTGTTTTTAAACTGGCCGCGTGAAAAACATGAACCTTAACCGCACAGGTCGAAATTTTTCAATTTGAATTCTCTCTCATCCCCGATCATGATCCGCATCCATTTCGATTTGCTTTGGACAATTATTGCGGATACGCTTTACCTTCTTCTGGCGAAAGATTTAAGAAGGTTCGAGAATTGTTCTCCTCAAAAGCTTTTCAAACAGTTTATCGATATGCCCGGACAAATTGATTATGACGGAAACATATTCACGGTGAGAATCAGAAAACGAGCGACTACTCCCATTTTGTTGGGAATTGAGAAATTAAACAAAGAGATCATCGTCCCATGGCTCGATCATAAACCTCTCAGGATTATCTGGACGCCATAAGAAAAATGACGCTTAAAAACCCTGTGAAAATCGGTGTTAGATGTCTGCCTATCGATCTTAGCAATCCCACCGACGCTGCAAGGTCCAAATACGTCGGCAACCCTCCCAGGCAAGTCATCCCAGTTTTGCTCTCCTCGATTTCGTATTCATACGGAAGCGCCTTCTGTGCCATAATATCTTCACCTCGTTGGTGTTAGTTTGTTTGTTGCAGAACTATTCTAACATCCCGTCAACAGGGGCCAACGAGGTTTTTATATTTTTTTTGACGGTGGATCGGGGTAACTATGAATTGTCCAAGCTGTAACAAGGAAGTTGTAGCAGACAAGCTGTTCTGTACTTGGTGCGAAGTCTTTATTCCCAACCCACAAGTTGGAAAAAAGGCTGGCTTGTTCAGACGATGGTTCGCTACTGCTATAGACCCTATCCTTGCTATAATCCTATACCTCATTGTAGTAGGGATTTTAGGAGGAGCAGCAGGAGCTTTCGGCGAGAGCGCTACAGTAGGGGCGATCATTATTGTCACTATAGCATATGGGGTCTTCTTCCTATGGCTCTTGAGCAAGGGCATGACCCTTGGCAAGTGGCTACTTGGTGAGCAAGTAGTTGAGAAACTTAGTGGAAAATATCCTGGTTTTTGGAGAATGATATTACGCGAGACCATCGGTAAATTTGTAAGCGGATTGATCCTTGGTCTTGGCTATTTTTGGGCTATTTGGGATAAGGATAATCAGGCCTGGCATGACAAAATAGCAGGAACGGTTGTTGTACGAAGGCTATAAATGGAGCGGTCAGGACCCACACTTTTCTTTAATAACCCTCGAAATATCCTCACTTAGCTTTTTTATAAGCTTGAAGTCTTTACCTTCAACCATTATCCTGATCTTCGGCTCTGTTCCTGACGGCCTGACAAGCACCCTTCCCCTTCCCTCGAGTCTTTTTTCAGCAGCCTTTATTGCTTCTTCAATCTCGGGTATTGTCTTAATATTAGTAAAATGTTTTACCTCGACATTTGTCAGAATCTGCGGGTAAAGTTTTATCTCCTGTGAAAGTTTTGATAAAGCAGATTCTCTTTTTTTCATTATGTGAAGAACCTGGACTGCAGTGAGAGGGCCATCGCCTGTTGTATTATGGTTGAGAAAAACTATGTGTCCTGACTGTTCACCTCCAAGGTTATATCCTCCATCAAGCATCTTTTCTACAACATATCTGTCCCCAACCTTTGTCCTGACCAGCTTTATATTATTCATTTCGAGATACTTATCAAGCCCGATATTGCTCATCACAGTTGATACAACAGTATCCTTTCTAAGCATTTTATCCCTTTTCATTTCAACCGCACACATACCCATAACCTTGTCTCCATCGACTATCCTGCCCTTTTCGTCACAGAAGATTGACCTGTCTGCGTCACCATCGTGCGCGATACCAATGTCTGCATTGTGGAGTTTCACAGCCTCATGTAGTCTTTCTACATGTAAAGAGCCGCAGCCCTCATTGATATTTATCCCGTCAGGCCTGTCATTAATTGAGATTACATCTGCTCCTAGCTCGCGTAACAGCCATGGTGTCGTCTTGTATGCAGCGCCATTTGCACAATCAACTACGATTTTTATCCCCTCAAAGTTTACGCCTTTTGGTATTGTAGATTTGATATATTCGATATAACGCCCTGTTGCATCATCCAACCGATATGCCTTGCCTATATCAGAGCCATTCGGTCTGTTCTTTGAAAGCCCGTCGTCAAGCACAAGCGCCTCGATCTTCTTTTCAAGTTCATCAGGGAGTTTAAATCCCTCGGAAGAGAAAAACTTGATACCATTATCTTTAAAAGGATTGTGTGATGCTGATATGACTATGCCCGCATCCAAGCGTAATGTCCTTGTAAGAAATGCAATCGCTGGCGTAGGCAGGGGGCCGACAAGTGTAACATTCATTCCCATCGAGCATATGCCTGAAGTAAGCGCGCTCTCTATCATATAGCCTGACAATCTCGTGTCCTTGCCTATTAATATCATATTTCTTCCATGTTTCTCTCTGAGAAGATGTGCGACAGCCATGCCTATTCTCAAAACAGTTTCGGGTGTCATGGGATTCTTATTTACAGTGGCTCTTATGCCATCTGTCCCAAAGAGTCTCATTTCCTTTCTCCAATTACAACCTTAATTTTGATGTCGCTTATTTTTGGCCTTATATCTTTACCTGTTAAGTCGAGTTTCATTTCCTGGGTGAATGTCTCGTCAGAGCCTGTTATATCCAATGATTCCGTTTTAATTTTATTGACCTTTCTAACTTCAGAACTTGCACCTTCAATTTCTACAGTCTGTGGCGACACTTCAACGGATTTTACATAATAACCCTTCCCGGGTTCACCGATAATGACAGGCATTACCTTGACGGTTTTTATTATTGTATCCTCGATTATAACCTTAACAGAGGAAGGGTTTATATTTAAAACGGTTATCCTGTGAGGTAGTTTTATATTATCCCTGGTTACATAGTAAGTGCTTTTTCCTTTTTTAGCTTTACTGAGGTCGATATAAATCCCTATATCTGATAATTTGATATTTTTGATAAGTCTATCCTGACCTTTTATATTCAGGCTTATCGTCTTAACATTATTATCAATCATCTCAAGTCCTGACGGCATGTTTCTAAACACAAGCGGCACATCAATAGATATCTCCGACTGACCGCGGGAAGTTGCGAAAAACCATAATGCCACTGATAGTAAAACAGCTGCTATCTTAAGGCCAAGGTTCTCTAGAAAAGATTTTCTCATTTCTTTACTTTCTTTGTGAATAAATCGGTGAGGACATCCCTGAGCGTTCCCATGTCAAGATGTGTTTCAAGTTTTCCATTTATCGCCATTGATACGTCTCCTGTCTCCTCTGATATAATGATTACCACGGCATCGGTCTCCTCTGTAAGACCCAAGCCTGCACGATGTCTTGTGCCTAATGATCTGCTAATTTCCGGACTCATTGTTATAGGCAAAAAACATCCGGCAGCTACAATCCTGTTGCCCCTTATAACTACTGCGCCATCATGTATTGGCGAAGTGGGGTGGAATAAGCTTAGAAGTATCTCTTTCGATACCTTTGCATCCAGAGGTGTACCCATTTCAACAAAGTCCTTAAGACTTGTATCGCGCTCTATAGCAATAAGCGCGCCGACCTTTCTGTTTGAAAGAGAGATGGCCGCCCTGACAATCTCCTCAAGGGATTTGAGTTCTTCAGCAGAGGTGAGTGTATGAAGGAATTGTGTTTCCCCCATCTGCGCTAGAGCCCTTCTTATCTCAGGTTGAAAAATGATAATTATAGCAATAACGATCTGGGCCCAGAAGCTCTGTATCAACCACTCTATTGTATAAAGTTCAAAATAACTTGAAAGGAGGGATGCGAGCAGCAGGACACCAAGCCCGATAAGCATCTGTGCAGCTCTTGTGCCTTTTATGATAAGGAGAAGGCGGTATAGTATAACAGACATCAGTATGATATCTACCAGATCCTGCCATCTGAATTGCCTTAGTATTTCCATTTCAAAAGGAACCTATCTGTGTAATATCATAACATACATGCAGCGGCGTAATTGACAAAAATTCTATTATTAAAAACTTACGGTTTCTTTGACCTTTGAAAATAAACCCTATCCAGCAGAATAGAATCTATTGTCTTATAGGCATCGGACATTTTTTGGTTATATTGGACGCCTTGTCTCCTCTTGTTCAATGGTTTATTTACATAGGGTGATAGCTGATATTCTGACTTGATAGATTTGAAGGTTTGACAAAAAATTTTTGATAAGGTATTTTAGATTAATATCGCGGGGTGGAGCAGTCCGGTAGCTCGTCGGGCTCATAACCCGAAGGACAGAGGTTCAAATCCTCTCCCCGCCACCAATGAATTCAAGGGTTTAGGGGTTCCCTCTAAACCCTTTTTAATGTCCTTTTCTACCAAAACTTTCTACATAGTCATAACGCACCCTCTTTGAGGGTGCGTTATGACTTCAAATTTCATCCGACAACATCAAGCTCTCTGATTCTAAACCTTACCCCTAAATCCTCAGCAATCTTTTTGCATTTCTCTATATCGATATCCTCAAGTGTAACAACTGTAACAGTGACTTCAGGGATAAATTTTTTAGCCTCTTTTATAAAATTCAGGACTTCGCCGAATGCACTTTTAAAGGCAGGCCTGCAAATTCTGTTGTATGTCTCTTCATCATGCGCATCAAGGCTTATCGAGATGCTATCAACAATGCCTTTGAGCTCAGGGAGGATATTTCTACCATTTATAAGATTCCCATGCCCGTTTGTATTTATCCTGACTTTTCCTTTGTTCTGTTTTATCCAGGATGCAACACTCTTAACGAGATCAAGTCTCAGGAGCGGCTCTCCGTAACCGCAGAATACAACCTCTTTGTATCGTGAAGGGTCGCCTATCGTATTCTTCAGATCATCCTCTGTGGGTTCATCTGTAAGTCTCAGGTTGTGACCTTTCACATAATCTGTGTGGAATCTTATACAGAAGGAGCATGCATTTGTGCATCGGTTTGTAATATTAAGATAAAGGTTATCCCTTATCCTGTAAGCTATTTCACCTTTTTCAGGCATTTGACCTATTTTGAAAAGGCGTTTAGCATTTATTGTTGTAATCCTTGACAGGTCTTCGAGTCTGATGTCCCTGAGTTCTGCAATTTTTCTTGCTGTATGCACAATATAAGAAGGCTCATTCCTCCTCCCTCTGAATGGCTCGGGTGTGAGATACGGAGCATCTGTTTCAATAAGCAGATAATCATCAGGTATTGCCTTCGCAACATCCATAAGCCGTCTGGCATTTTTAAATGTTACAGTTCCTGCTATAGATATATAAAAACCCATTGCCATAGCCTTCTCTGCCATGTCCATGTCGCCAGAAAAACAATGCAAAACTCCCTTATTTATTCCGGTTTCCTCGATAATTTCGAGTGTATCTTTTTTTGCCTCCCTGCTGTGAATGATTACTGGAAGATTGATTTCCTTAGCGAATTGAATTTGTTTCATAAAAACCTCATGCTGAACTTCTCGTGGGGAATGATCATAATGGTAATCAAGTCCGATCTCACCAATAGCAACAACTTTCGGCTTTAGTTCGGAATTCGGTGTTCGGAGTTCGGTAATCCCCCCACTCCACCCTTTAGTAAAAGGGGGTAAAGGGGGCTTTACATCCTGTATTCTGTATTCTCTTGCCCATGTCTTAATCTTATTAAATATTTCATCTGTGAAATCCTTTGCATCATGCGGATGGATTCCGACCGATGAATAAATAAAATCATATTTTCCGGAAAGTTCAAGGCCACCGATGTTTCCTTCCAGGTCAGATCCAATTGTGATTATTGCCTCAATCCCTGCCTCCTTCGCCCTCTTAATAACCTCTTCTCTATCCGGATTAAAATTATCCATTTCAAGATGGCAATGAGTATCAATCATGTGTGCTCCTTATACTCAAAGCAGAAAAATATTTATCCAATGCCTTTAATACACGTGCAGCAACGCTCATCACGTCATGGCCTTCAATGCCTCTGCCAAGAAGGATTGCAAGTAATTCAATATCGGATAAGGCTTCAGCGCCTTTCTGCTGGAGCTTTTCACGGGGACGGTCTGATGCAGGAATGTCTTTAATCTTTTTCAAGCTATCACCATCATAAACTGAAAAGCCCTGTGGTCGGTTCCGGAGCTTTATGATCCCGGAATGTTGCACAGGGCGCTTTTTACTGTATCAAGCCTTTAATCTACTGATATGTCTTCGGGTTCGATCCAGACTGCCTTCCCTTCGCGCCATACAACAACGGGATTGCCGGCCTGTTTGTGCTTCAACAAAGCATCGCGAACGCCTTGCGCCAGCGCCTGAGTTATCTTTTCAGGGTCCGCAAAAGCCTCAGTGATTTTATCTCTATGTTTTTTCTTGACCGCCATATGCTATGCAACGACTACTTCTACAGGTAAAGGTTTATCAATGCCTACAGTTTTGCTCACATATAGCTTTTCAATCCCAATTGTCTTCCCATTTTTGTCCTTCTTAAGGATGATGCCCTCTCCGGCTTCTTCGCATACAAATTCATCCTCGGGATTGCCGAACCAGATATCCATCGTATCTGAATCCTTGTGATAGTAAACTACTACCTTGTCCATACTATAACTCCTTCCTTCACCTTGTCTGTGGGATAGGCAGTTATCAGGTAACCTTCTATCCCATTGTGTCTGACCACCACACAATATAGCTTATCAGATTGTTTATAGTAAAGAAAGACATCTTTATCAGTACTGCTCTGCCTTATCTCATCAGGAGATTGCAGAGTAGCCTTTACGATATCCTCTTTGCCTTTCATAATCGGGTGCTTTATTGTGCTCAGGTATTGCCAATAATCACCAGTAGTCCTTACATCAATATCAAGAGGCGTCTTTACTGCAAAGAAAATGTTTCCCTCAAAACTCATCGCTTGCACCTTACTTTCTTAATGCAGTTCTTGGTTTCATCTTTTTGTCTCTCTCCGCTCTGATCCGTTCCAACAACACCGATGCCGGTTCATCGTTTGGGTCTTGAGGCACAAGCTCGCCGCGGAAGGCCTTTTCTAAAATTGATTGTTTGAGTTCACTAAACTTACCCGTTCAGTTTCATCGGGTGAAGCTCTCAGTTCATCCAAGAGTTTTCTTGGTTCTTCCTGGGTCAATCCTCCTTCTCACCATCCCGTCCCATGCGATATTTGATGTCGTATTTGATGTCGTTTCGTAATGTCCCATCCAAAACTCTTTCAATTAGACCAGCCAATCGATCTCTTTTCTGTTCATTCAGAAAATCATGCCCTCTTTAGGAAAAATCTATGCTTGCTTTGCCCTTCAACCCTCTCAATTCGGCAACTTCATCTTCGATCTCTGCCGTGTATGGGCCATATTTATAATAAATCCAGTTAAAACCTGTGAAGATACTGCCATTATTTCTGTAATATTCCACGTCGAGCAGATAGAGGAGTTTCGTAATCCTGACCATACCTACCGAAAAATGTTCCTCTTCAGCACGTTTCAGAAAATATATAATCACCTTCCTGATATCCTCTATTTTTTTATTCACAAAACCTCCTCAGCATTAACTACTTGGCTCAGCAATTTGTTGCTGGTTAGATTAAAACTCCAAATTTTTCCAATTGCTAAAATCATTATCTTTTAATTCCTTGCCTGTCTTGTCAAAATATACCCATCTGCCGCTATAATTTCTTGGGTCTGAATTTGTAACAATTCCGCCAAAAAGATTCTTACCTTTTTTATTCTCAGACTGGATGTAATGAAACAACCCATCAATTTTAGGCCCGGCAAGCTTCTGTGTAAATCCTGCCTTAGAATCAAATAGTCCTATCCTTCCATCTTTAAACTGAATGATGAAATCAACATAAAAGGGTTTTTCCTCTCCATTGTCATATGGCACGGCAAAGAAGGTTGCGTCTCTATCACCATTTTTAAACCACCACAGTATTTTGTCTGATTTTTCTAAATATTCTATAAATGCCTTTTCTGTTCTCCATCGTTCGTCACTGTAAAAAGGCGTCATAATCGAGATGTTCTTATCTTCTTTAAGATAGTTGCTTCCAAAAGACAGGGATTCCGGCACATTCCAGTTTTCTATAGATCCAAGTTCTGGTTCTCTCTTTCGAGTTTCTTTTTGATAGGATTGTTTTGTCATATCTATCACGTTGATAAAATGCTGAATATTCTTGTCACATAAGACAATCTGGATAATTTCTTCTCCTTTTTCCCCATAGTCCATCTTTAACTCTTGATCAAAATATTTGTAAACGGATTCTTTCACTCTTCCTACAGACCTGTCTTCAGGATGAAACGGCGTTAAATGCTTCCTCACAAAATAATCAAACAGTTTCTGCAAATCCTCAGAACTTGCAGTAATAGCTTTATCACCAACAACCTTTTTACCGACTAAAGCATCTATGTTTTCAGCCTTCCAGTCCGAAATAAGCTTCAGATCGAGTTTCTTCTCTTTTATATTAAGTTTCTTTTTCAGCTTATATTCTTCTGCTTCCTTCGGAAATATCTCGATAAACAAAGGTGATAATCTAGTCTTTTCCCTATGACGCCTTGAATAGCAGGACAGTAAATCTATTGGTTTATAAGCTGCCTTTCTTCTGCTTGTATAAATCGTGATATAGTCCCTTGCCATGTCTTCTTTAATGTCGATATTGTCCAGATTGGTATAGACATAGCCGTAATTGAGCATATCGGTAAAATAATGTCCGTGATCCGGCTCCGGCATTCTCATAATTCTGCCGACTGTTTGTATAGAAAATATAGGGCTATGCCATTGTCTGAATAAAACTAATATCTGTGCACGCGGACAATCCCATCCGAGTGCAATTGCCTGCTTGAAGATTAAGACTTCGACTTCACTGTCATTTCTCTCCACGTCTTCTTTGTTAACATGTTCACCGGAAAGCCATATAGCCAGTTTATTGTTCCCTTTTTCTGTTGAGATATTGTATTTATCTTTGAGAATCCCTATTACTTTTTCCTTCATTCTGTCTTCAAGGCTGCCGATTCTGTCAGGCAATTGGATTAACACCAGAGGATTGATTTGAGCTTTTTCTTTTCGGTAAGCTTTCAGCAATTCATTTCTCTTCTTTAATGCCGCATCAATGACTAATTCCTCGCTACTCCCGCTTAGTTGAGTTTTAATTTTGCCCTGTTTCAATAAATTGATAAACTGGTCATTTAAAATAACAGCTTTTTTTATCATTCCCTCGGTCTTTACTTCTTCTAAATGAACATTTACTTTTTCGTCTTCATCGGTAATCACAGGCGTTGCAGAAACTTCAAACGTCAATTTCGGCCCGATATCTCGAATTAATCTTTGAGAAATTTCGCTGGTTGCATGATGATGCGCCTCATCAATTACCAAAACAATTTCTCTTCCTTCCTCCCTTGTTCTTTCCAATACTTTTGACAAGTTTAAATCCTGTTCATTATCACGGATATATACATTGTCAGCCTTATTAATGCTTTCCCAATTAAAAAACAGGATTTCATTTTCGTCAATCTTTCCATCGTCAAGATCATCAAAGAAAGCGCATTTCAAAGCTCGGCTGTCTTCAAAATATATTTCCAATTTATCTCTGCTTTGAATATGCAGTTGCCGCGGCGCCGTCCAGATAAAGGATAAGGATTGCCTGACATCTCTATCATTAACCAACTGTTTCAAAAACTCGGCCATCATTATTGTTTTTCCGGAACCTGTAGGAGATTTAAAAACTAATTTCTTCTCTCCAGCATAACCAAGCAGCCTTTTGGCTTTTGCCAATAATTCTTCGATTGCGTCTTCCTGATAAGATTTCAGTTGCATAAAATTACCCCAAAATAATTATTGCAATTTTATTCTGTTTCCTGCTAAAATTTCTTTAGCAAGTAAATCCTCGTGTGTGGGCTTCCGGATGGTTGCTCGTAAATAGCATACGGGGTTTTGCATTTTTAAGGGAATAACGGATTTTCTTCCACCATTCTGTTCTTAATTATATTGTAAAAAGCATCATCAGTATATTCATATTTTCTGAAAATCGCCCAGCTAACAAAATCAACTGCCTGTAGTGCTTTTTCTTCAGATGGCGTTTTAATCTGCACCTTTATATCAATGCTATGGCGATTCTTTGCCTGATTATTAAGGTAGCTTCTGAAATTTTCATTCAGGAACTTGTTGGTTTCCCGTCTTGAGGCAATAAGATCAATATTTTTCTTTTTTATAGGGATTATTCTTTTTGTGTATACTCTATCTAAAAGGATATTTGTTACATAATTGTAAAGGATCTGTTTTTCATCCCGCAGTCTTGTGTAAACTTTATTTTTATTAAGATAAATCGTCATTATAAAGCAATCCTTTTCGCTTAATCTTTTCAACAACCTTTGACGGGTGCTTGGTTTTTCTTTAACGGCATGTAATACTCCGAATCTTCTCTTATGTTTTCTCTTTAACTCGGAGTGCGTTTTATTAACTATCTTTTCAATCGGTGTTTTACTCTCGGTAAATAAGCAAGTCACTATAAAAAACTTTGAGGTTTTTTTCTTTTTAAAATCAAATCCTAAATCTCCTGACTCATCTAAAAATATATAAGCCACAGCGCCTATTTAAATATCCTTCTACTTCTATATACTCTCAAAATTGCTTCTGGAATAGGGGATAATTTTACCTTCTGTTTAATATCCTCAAATTCCTCATCAAAGGTATCATCACCCAAAGAGAAAACATAAACACTGAATTTTCCTTTGATGTCTTTGATTGCCTTTTTAAATTCTGGAATTGCCAATTGGTCAAAGATAATGCCTGTATAATGGCTGTTGCTTTTGAAAATTTTGAATTTCTTTTGGTCTAAAACAGATTCAAAAGTCCCCTCTCTGATACAAAGCATCTCTGTTGCCTGTTCTGTAAGTTTCTTCTTATTCTTGTCTGTCGGCTCTGCGTCTACAAAATCGGTTTTGAAGTATTTGAGATTGCCACCTAAACCAACATTATGATTGTAACCTTTGATGGCATTTTTTAGCCGAGGATAACATATTTTTTGTGCAACTCCCTTCTTTTCATATTCACTATCTCCTGGTTTATAACCCATTTTTCTCAATTCTAAATCTGTTTTATAATCCACTTCATTATTCGTGCACATTATGAATTGTCTTAGCCCTCCATCTTCATTATTCAACTTTAGAAGAGCCTCTCCAGTAGAACCAGAGCCTGCAAAGAAATCTAAAACTAGGGAATTTTTGTTTTTATTTATACCGCCAATTTCAAAAATTTTAAGAATAAAATTGACTGGTTTTTTCCCATTCCTAAAATCGACGCCACCTTCATAACCAACGTTATTAAAATCTTTTTCGAAATCAAAATAGTTCGGATAAGGTATCTCTTTAGTATCGCTTCTATTTACAGGAACCCCTTGAAAGTAGTCTCCATTTACTTTCTTTGCAAAGGTCGGGGCTAAAAAATATCTAAATCCCAAACCATCATCCCCAATATTCGGAACCTTATATAAAAAACCAATGTTATTCTTTCTTTTGTCTAAATGAGCCATATAGAACCTACCGCTACTGTTCCCTTCTTTTATTGAACCTCGAATATTTATTTTCTTAAGTCTGCTCATGGCTGGCTCTTTCTTAAGGATTCTATATTCTCCGGGTTTCAAAACTTTAACAATTTTAGAACCCATCTGAATTGTTTCTGGATTTTTGACTAATTCTTCTATTTCATAGACATACTCTTCAATAGAAGTATTATCTTTTATCCTCTTTGTCGTTATATGTTTTTCAGATTTTCTATATAAAAGAAGATATTCAACTACTTCATGAAAATCTTTATCACCTTTTAAGATTCTATCTTCATGCCTTACTTTTATTGTAAATGTGGTCAAATAGTTATTAGGTCTGAATATTTCATCACAAAGCAATTTTAATTGGCAAAATTCTTCTTCATTTATGGAAATAAAAATAACTCCTGTATCTTTTAAAAGGTGCTTCGCTAATTTTAATCTTGAATTCATAAAATTAACCCATTTGCTATGTCTATAATCATCTTCTTTATCTACATATTTGTCATTGTATATAAACTCTTTATTTTCAGTGTTGTAAGGTGGATCAATATAAACGAGATCAATCTTTTTCTCATGCGTATAATTCAACACAGAGAGAGCATGATAATTATCGCCCTCAATCAATAAATTAACTGGCTTAGTTGGATCGGTCAGGATTTCCCTGCTTTTTACTTCTTTAAGAACAGGCAATTTCTGCTTGCACATTTCAACAACTTCTTCCGGCTTCTCCTCCCATACCAAGCCGTATTTTTTTCTCTTTTTCAGTTCTTTTTTTAATCGCTCAATCTCAGCTTGCAGTTTTTCATTTGATAAAGTATCTTCTTTTTCTTTTTTCATAACCATGATTTTAATCTAACGTTCCTCTCCAATCATTTCTCCTCTTTCTCCAGAAGAAAGCCGATACACCGGCTTTTTGTTCCGGAGAACTTATCACAATTTGTGATATCCTCAATTTCACATCAATCCTTTGTCTTTAAAACTGAAAAAACCATTTTTACTGATAATGATATGGTCTGTAACATGAATCCCTAAAATTTTACCAGCTTCTATAAATCTTTTTGTTATAGTTAAATCATCTTCTGAAGGTTCCGGGTCTCCTGAAGGGTGATTGTGAGCCAAAACGACTGAATAGGCGCTATGCACTATTGCATCTTTAAAAACTTCTCGTGGATGCACTATGCTGGCATTAAGAGAGCCGATAGAAATAGTGGAAACTCCAAGGATTTTATTACGGGCATTCAGAAGAATAAGCTTGAAATGCTCCTTTGCTTTATCTTTTATACTTGCCCTGATAGCTTTGACAACGCTTTGAGGGTCTTTTATATCAAAATCCTTCAACTCCGGCTCCAAATCTTTTCTTTTACCAAGCTCAAAACAAGCCTTAATCTGAACTGCCTTTGCAAAGCCGATGCCTTTTATCTGAGAAAGCTCTTCTATGGTTGCCTCGCTGATTGCTTTGATATTGCCGAATTTTACCAATAACTCTTGCGCAATAGTTATTACGGACTTTTTAGAAACACCACGTCCGATTATTAACGCGAGGAGTTCCTGCGCAGAAAGCGCCTCCGGGCCGAACTGTTTTAGCCTTTCACGTGGCCTTTCAGCCTTTGGCAAGTCATGAACAGTAAAGGATGATTCTTTCAAATAATTCCCTTTCTAGTTAGAGTCTGTTTATAAATTCAGTTTGTACGCATGCTCCCCCTTTGGCAAAGGGGGATGGAGGGGGATTTTAAGGATATATGCCTTATTTATTATTCATAAAATCTCCCCTAACCCCTCTTTTCCAAAGAGGGGGATAATGAGGCTGGATCAAAAGACAATTTATAAACAGACACTATTTAGTTCTTCTAATCATAGAACGATATACTATGCACCGAATTTCTTGAGTCTGCCCGCATTGGCAAGGGCTAAGGGCATGAGATTGACTGTGGGGAAAATTCCCAGTTCACCCTTTATACATTCTCTTTCGGTAAAGGCCTTACAGGTATTACCTATTACATACGGAGACTTTAAAAGCAAAGGCACAGGATGCCAGCTATGACTTTTTAGAACAGAGGGGGTCGAATGATCTCCAGTTATTATGAGCACCTCAGGATTAAGACCGATTACCTCGGGCAGGAGACTATCAAACTCCTCAATCTTAGATACCTTGCCTTCAAAATTTCCATCCTCAGCATAAGAGTCAACCTTCTTTACATGCAAGAAGAAAAAATCATAGTCATTATAATTCGTTTTAAGGAAATCAATCTCTTCTCTTATATCCCCCTTTAGCGCCGGTGCACTCATTCCAATTAATCTTGCCAGGCCGCGATACATGGGATATGTGGCAATACACAAGGGTTTCAGTCCATATACTTCCTCGAAATGAGGGATATCAGGCACCTGAGAAAATCCACGAAGAAGAATAAAGTTTGCCTTTGGTTCATTTTTTATAATATCTAATATGCTTGATATTAATTTCTCGGCAATCCCTGCAACTTGTTCTGCCTGAGGTATTTCAGGAGTAACGGGGATAGGCCTCTTTCCTTCTTTCTGCGGGTCTGTATCTTTTAACGATGCTGAACCTAAAGGCAGGGGTTCCGGGAATCTTAGGACCACAGCAAACCTGTGTTCCATCCCGGGCCCAAAGATTACCTCAACATTGTCAATACTTTTAATACTTTCCTGAAGTCTCTCGGTAATTTTTCTGCTTTCATCCGTAGGAATCCTTCCTGCACGCCTGTCTTTAATGATACCATTCTCGAGGGTGGCATAATTTACACGTATGGCAACATCTGTTTTCTTTAACTCTATTCCAAGACCAAGCGCCTCAAGCACCCCCCTTCCTATTTGCCACTCAATCGGGTCATAGCCAAAGAGCGCTAGGTGTCCAGGTCCGCTTCCAGGAGTTATTCCCATGGCAACAGGGGTGTGAAGACCGCATGCAGACTTTGTTGCAAGTGCATCTAGATTAGGTTTATTTGCAGCATCAAGCTCAGTTTTTCCGTCCACTGGAAGGCCGCCGAGCCCATCAAGGACGATGAGAAGTATTTTCGTGTTGTTCTTTTGTATTAAATCTTTAATTAATTTCTGCATAGATAAAAATATTACTCGAAATCGTGTATGTTTCCAATCAACTACTTTTTAGTCCAGTTCCCGTTAGCGTCTTGAATCCACCATCCCTTTTTAGCAGAATCTCGTCTTATTGCTGCAAATTGGTCAGTAGCCTGAGGCAACACCTGGTTAAGATTTTCCTGGTTTTCAGGAACTCTGTTTATTCTTATTATTGCCTTTGCCATCCCTTTTATAACAGTTTTTCTGTTTTCGTTTTCCATATCAACAAGCTTCTTATCATCGGGAGTTAATGTTCTTTCCCTCACAACAAGAAGCCCGTTATTTCCTTCTCCCACGGCTCCACTGTCCCTGAGTCTATCAGTACCAGCAATCCTGGCTCCCATTTCTTTGTAGGCATTGACTACATCCGGCATCTTTTTTACAATCTCTGAAATCCTGTCTGCAAGTCCTGCCTCCTGAGCATACGCAGATGAAATAAATTCAAATTTTATTGAACTTTCTGGTTTACCTTCTGGTTTCTTTTCATCGGTTTTCATCAGCTCTTTTTCCAGATTTTTATAAGCTTCCTTCACATCTTTTTCTGGGAAATAGATGTTCACTGTTATAACAGCGCATGATACAATGAAAAATAATGCAACTATAATAAAGTTAAACTTTCTTTTCATATCCTTCTCCTCCTTTTCTTAACCTAAACGATCATGCCGACAAAGTCGGCACAAAGGAAAATGAAAATTTGTAATCCCCGTACATCCCCCTTTAGAAAAGGGGGAACTTCAAAAATTCCCCTCTTTTTTAAAGAGGGGTTTAGGGAGATTATAAAAACAGTAAATTCAATAAGTTAGTGGTATTACTTTACCTTAGCCCTTTGAGCAGCCTCTATTATCGTCCACGTCAGATGGTCGATTGAAATCCTGTTGTTGAAAGGCATAACCTTTACAGAAAGGTCCGTAATACCGATAAAGTTTCTGTTTGATATCTCAAGCTCCTTAAAGATTGCAAAACCATTCTGCAGATAAAGGCTCATTATCCCTTTGTCAAAACGTCTGTCTCCAAGATACCTTTTAATAGAAGGCCCTCCAATCTTATGTAAAAATTCCCTGCTTATCTTTGTTTTCTCATCGTCAGTGCTGTAAGCCCAGAAATCTGCCTTTCCAATGAGTTGAGAAATACCAACCCCGGGACCCTTCAAGTTTGCGATACCATCAACTTTTCCTGATATATACCCCTTAATAGGTTCGATCCCGTCACAGAGTTTTGTCAGGCTGAGTCCTTTCAAAAGAATACCAACCCTGTAATTAAGTCCATTGGAAATGTCAATGGTAGCAGAACCATTGAGCCTTCCTCCGAATATGTTACCATTAAACTGCCCGATGTTCAAAACACTGCCATTTTGTTTTATCCAGACATTTATATTTTCTAAAAACCTGAAGCCATAACTCAACGAGCCGATAGTGAGCCGGTTATAACTGTCCGCAATAGTTTCTTGTGAATAGCTTTTATAAAGATTATCGAATTCAGAACGTTCGAAAGAAGGCATTTTAATCGTTTTTTGTTTACTATCGGTTTTGGCATATGCTATAGGGACTAGGCCGTTAATTGGCCCCACAGAATATTCTCTGTTCTCTCCTTCGAGCAAAACATCTTTTAGCATTAACTCACCGTTAACCGTTAACCCGCTGTTACTATAATCAATTGAAACGTCTGAGGAAATAGAGCCATCCAACCCTGCATACAGAAGACTATCAGGGAATATATCCCAGAAGGAATCCCTGATATCCGTTACTTTAACCTCAGGCAGGTTTGCCTTTATTTCTACAGATCTGTCTTTTTTCTCAAACCTTTTTACTATTCCTGAAATACTTGTAAAAATATTCCCTGTACTTGCATCTGCCTTGAACTCAAAATCATTTCCCTCGAATTTTATTTCTGAATTTAAGGAAACATCTTTCAGTATATTCCGCTTGCTGTCTGCCTTTAAAACAGAAATCTTTCTTGCTTTCACTGATGCATTTCCAGACAGGGAGTCCGCAGAATTTACAACCCCTTCAAAAATAGCGCTGCTAATATCCCCGGATATGCTGTAAGGAAATTCTGAAAATTTTGATGCTGCCCTCGATATAACACCCAAATCTATATTCTCCGCAGTTGCTTTAATTTTTACAGGAAAAGGGCCTTTTGATGTTTTACCCATTGCGGCGAGATTTATTCTTCCACCTGAAATCTCAGCCCCGGGGATATCCACAAAAAAGTCCTTTTCATCGAACCTTCCGCTTCCTGATATCAAACCGGAGGTTATACCCTGAAACATAATTTTTCTGGTTGAAAAACTAAAATCCCCTAAAATTGACTCTTTGCCTGTACTTAAGTTCATATAAAGATCAAAATTTTTAACCTTTATCTCTTTATTATAGAAAATAAAACCTGCACCTTTTATCTGTATTTTTAATTTAAAATTAAATCCTTCAACTGAGTCGCCTTCTGTATTGAATTTTAAATTGATCTTTGCTCTTTCAGCATTTATCTTATATTTATTAAAAAATTCTCTGAATGCAGAGAGAGAAAAATCATCAGATGAAATAGAGACATTAAATCTTTTCGGCTCGCCTTTGAGATATGCCCATCCATTAATCCTTACCATGTTTCCTTCTGCATATGATGTATGGCCTTTTATCAAAGTTTTAGCGCCAGGATCCGAGGAGAGGTTTTTCAGATGTAGATCTATATTACTGTTCATATATCTTTCATCTTTATTAAAATCAACAATACCGGAGTCTATATCTAATTCATCCACCTGATATTTGAGTGTAGATTTTTTTGTTAAAAAAAGCATAAGCTTGTCTGATATATTCAATCTACCGTTCCTATCCTTTATCACAGTAAGTTCAGGTGAAAAGATGGCTATATTTTTAAAATAGAATCTGCCCCTAAAAAGTTCGCTGTACTTTAATTTAACGTAAAGCCTTTTTATATAGAGAAGCTGTCCCGAGTCAAAGCCTCTCGGGTTTTTAATACTGATATTATGGAGGCTTACTCCTCCTGAAGGGCTGAATGCTAGGTCTCCAACATCAACTCTCTGTCCGATTAACGAAGTCGACTTATCAGCTAGCTTTACAATTAATGTCTTCTTTAAATCAATATAGCCGAAATATGCGAGAGAGATAAAAAAAACAATGAATATTAATAATATTATAGAGGTTACTTCAAGGATTCTTTTAATATCTAGTTTCATGAAGAAAGATTCCCGACAAGGAATGGAGATTGAATAATAAACGTTCCAAGCGGGAATGGCAAAATATGTGGCTCTACTTAGAGTCTGTCCATAAACTCAGTTTGTCTGCATGTTCCCCCTTTGGCAAAGGGGGATGAGGGGGATTTTAAGGATATATGATTATTTATTATTCATAAAATCTCCCCTTGCCCCTCTTTTCCAAAGAGGGGGATAATGGGAATTGTTCGAAAAATTAGATATAGGAAAGGCTGGTTTTATACAGGCTTTCCCTATGACCGAAAATAACGGTTGGATTCTCGGAAGGCCATGATATTAAAGACATTGAGGTTTTTTTTCTTTCTTATGATCAAGTATGCGCATTGTCAGGTGAACCCATTTCTCATGAATTTTCA
>Ga0172375_10005528_pt1 | contig 18181 bp, 16 predicted proteins | sample LakKiv1m_FD_114537 | JGI IMG/M metagenome (GOLD analysis project Ga0172375, IMG submission 114537) | Freshwater microbial communities from Kabuno Bay, South-Kivu, Congo - kab_092012_11.1m | ecosystem: Environmental > Aquatic > Freshwater > Lake | place: Democratic Republic of the Congo...
ATGTGATTTTAAAATTCGTCAGAGGCGAATCAGTAGGAACACGAATTGGAAGAAAAACTAAGTTTAAAGAAAAATAGTTTTTAGAATATAAAGCGGACTAAGCTAAGCTTGGTTCGCTTTTTTATTTATAAGAAAGAGGATTATTGACAATTGATTGAGTGGGAGCCATAATATTCTATAATCTTTAAGGACCTTAAAAACTTAAAATGTCGGAAAAAATCAGGAGGTAAATAGTATGGGAAAAAAATTAGCGGTATATGCCGGATCGTTTGACCCGGTTACCAATGGTCATCTTTGGATGATTGAGCGAGGAGCGGATTTATTTGACGAACTTATCGTTGCGGTAGGAGTCAACCCGGACAAAAGGAAATACTTATTTTCTATTGAAGAGCGGGTTGGAATGATTCTGCTGTTGACGGAAAAATTTTCAAACGTAAGGGTGGAGACCTTTGAAGAAGATTTTTTGCCTTTCTATGCTCAGTCGGTCGGAGCTCAATTTTTACTTCGCGGAATCAGAAGCGAAAGCGATTATGAACAAGAACGTATGAGAAGATATGTCAATGATGATATTAATCCCGATATCATGCCGGTATTTCTTATGCCATCAAGAGGAACGGCCGAAATCAGCTCAAGCATGGTTAAGGGACTAATTGGTCCGAAGAGGTGGGAAGAAGTAGCGGGGAAGTATGTTCCCCAGGTCGTATTTGATAAACTACGGGAGGCGCATCTTGCAAGACGAGTATAAAAAACGATGGCTTGAATTGTGGGACCGCATAGATGCCAGCGGAGATGCAAAAGCGGTTTTTGATGATATTATTGCGCGATACGCCGAGCCCAATCGGGCATATCACAATTTTTTTCATATTGAAGAGGGTCTTAGGGAGCTTGATAGGGTATGGTATTTTACTATCAATCCAGACGCAATTGAATTAGCTTGGTGGCTTCATGATATAATTTACAATACCAAAGCCAAAAATAATGAGGAAAAAAGCGCGGAGTTTGCTCTCTCCCTAATAAAGAACATGTCTTTGGATGGCTTCGGAAAAGATGTCGCAAAGCTTATCTTGGCAACAAAACACGATAAAGTACCTGATGATTTTGATGCGCAGTTTATTGTAGACATCGACCTTTCAATTTTCGGTCAGTCCGAAAAAAGGTTTGATGAATATGAACAACAGATACGCAAAGAATATGAATGGGTTCCGGAAGAATTATTTTGGGAAGCAAGGGTTAAAATCTTAAAACATTTTCTCAGGCGCCCATCAATTTATCTTACAAGATTCTTTTTCGACAAATATGAAATACAGGCCCAGCAAAATCTTAATAGGGCCATAAAACAGATTTCAAATCGCTTGCAATAATTGCAGGCGATTTTTTTATTTAATTTTTAAATGCAGTAATAATTTATTTGCAAAACAGGGAATTAATCCACTTTACAATCCTGCTCGGTCGAGCAGGATTGTAAAGTAATTATTTCTTGCCGATTAAGATTTTATAAGGATTTTTAAGGGACTGTGCTCCATAGAATAATTTCAAAAACTTTGTTAAATTTTTTGAATTTGAAATTCTCTACGGGGATACATGGAAGTGAGCCTCTGGTTCTACTGCCCTGTGGATAACTTATATTTGACAGTGGGGCTGAGGTGGGCGAAAATGTACTTGTAGTGGGAAAGTGTGGATAACTCTGGGGATAAGTAAGCTGTTTAGGGGATAAGTATTAGTTGCTTAAATAATTTTCTAGGTAAATTTTTTTAAGCAATCCCTTGAATAAACTTATCCCGTTCCCCTTGAAACTTTTAACAAGGTTTTAAAGGGAACGGAAATAAAAATATTTTTTCATGTTTTTAGGAGAATACAATTATACAATTGATCAAAAAAGAAGACTTGCAATTCCGACAAAGTTTAGAACGGACCTTGGCAAGAAAGCGATAATTTCAAAGGGATTGGATAATTGCCTTGCTTTGCATACAACGGAAGGATTTGAAAAAGAAGCCCAAGGAGTCGGAAATTTACCAAGCAGTCAGAATGCGGCAAGGGGATATTCAAGATTTAAGTTTTCAGGAGCGACCGAAGTAAATTTTGATGCGTTGGGAAGAATATTAATTCCGGATTATTTGAAAGAATATGCGCAAATAAAAAAGAACGTTGTTGTCATCGGGCTTTATAATCGTATTGAAATTTGGTCTGAGGAAAATTGGAAATTATATAAGCAGACAACAGAAAAAGATGTTGAAAATATTGCGGAAAAATTGAAGGAGTTTGGAGTTTAATGCATATCCCCGTTCTTAAAAAAGAAGTTATTGAATATTTGGACCCAAAACCGAATGAAAATTTTATTGATTGTACGATTGGCGGGGGAGGACACGCGATTGCAATTATGGAAAAAACCGGGCCGAACGGGAAAATCCTTGGAATAGACCGGGACCCAAAACAGATAGAAATCTGCAAATCAAATGCAGGGGAATACAAAGACAGATTGATTATCGTTTGTGACAGCTTTGCAAATTTAAAAAAAATCATTGAAGAAAATAATTTCAGAAAGGCGCAAGGAGTTTTAATGGATTTAGGAATGTCCAGCTTCCATCTTGAAAGCGAAAGAGGGTTTTCTTTTCAGAAAGATGAGACTCTCAATATGCGGTATGACGGCGATGAAAAAAAGGAAACCGCAAAAGAAATTGTTAACGAATGGAGCGCGGACGAGCTTGAGAGAATATTCAGGGAATATGGCGAGGAGATGTTTTCAAAAAGAATCGCCAAAGAAATAATTGACAGCAGAAGATTTAAAGAAATCAAAAGTACATTTCAATTAATAGAAATTATAAGGTTGGTCGTTCCAAGATGGTATTGCAGGGGCCGGCGTCATTTTGCGACAAAAGTTTTTCAAGCTTTGAGAATCGCAGTAAATCATGAGTTTGAAAATATAAATTTGGCGCTGCCTCAGGCCATTGATTCACTGAAAAAAAACGGAAGATTGGCGGTAATTTCTTTCCATTCTATTGAAGACAGAATAATAAAAAATTTTTTCCGGGAAAAAAAGAAAGATGGCGTAATTGAAATAATCACGAAAAAAGCGGTTAAGCCAATCTTTGAAGAAATAAAAATTAATAATAAAAGTAGGAGCGCCAAATTGCGGGTCGCTCAAAAAATTTAAAAAGTATGCAAAAATCAATTTCGCTTTCAAGATCGTATTTAAGTTTCCCATCAAGCGCTTCAAGCCGTCGTTATCAGAAGAGATACGGGGCATATGCCATGCGTGGCGTAAAAAAGAGCGGATTTATTTTGGCGTCGTCAATTTTTGCATTTGCGATTTTGGGCATAGCTTTTTATATTTTTCAAATAAATTTAGCGGTTCAACAAAATTATCAAGTTCGTGAATTAGAAAACAGGCTTTCAATCCTTCAAAATGAAAACCAAAGATTGAATGTTGATTCTTTAACCCTTGAAAATTCTCAGGTTTTAGCCGACCAGGCAAAACTTTTAGGAATGGAAAAGAACGACCAGGTTTCTTATATTAAAATATCTACGCCTGTCTTTGTCTTGAAGAAATAAAATAATCGGAGGCTTTATGAAGAGAGGAGGGCGTTTAAAACCTCGTTATTCCAGCTCTGGCGCTGTTGAGGCAGGTGCGGATTGGCGGATCTGGCTTGTCGGGGGAATAATAGTCTTATTTGGAGCGGTTCTTTGCAGCCGCTTGTTTTTCCTTCAGATAAGGGATTTTCGATTATTTTCGGCATTGGCCAAGGGGCAACAACAGAATTTTGAGGTTTTGGCTCCGCTACGAGGCGGAATTTTTGTAACCTCAAAATCTAATGAAAGTATTCCTTTGGCAATGAATAAAAAGCTAAGCCTTGTTTACGCCGTGCCAAAGGAGATAACCGATGATGAAAGCTTTTCTCAATTGGTTTCTCAAATTTTAGGAAAAACAAAGGAAGAAATAGCCGAAAAAATAAAAGATAAAGATAGCTCTTATAAAGTTTTGGCTCAAAGAGTTGAACAGGAAAAAGTTTCTGAAATACAGAGGGCAAAATTAAAAGGAATTAATTTTACAACCGAAGTTGCAAGGTTTTATCCGTATGGAAAATTTGCTTCGCAGGTAACGGGATTCTTGGGATTTCATGAGCAAAACGATTCGGCAAAAAGCAGTGGGCAATATGGCCTTGAAAAATATTTCAACAATATTTTGGCCGGCAAAGAGGGATTCTCTGAGGGGCAAAAAGACGCAAAGGGAAGGTCAATTTTTTCAAAAATAACGAATGAGGAAAAGGCTCAAAAGGGAGCGGACTTGTATTTAACCCTTGATTATAATGTTCAGTTTCAAGCTGAAAAAATAATCTCAGAATATTGTGAGAAGTTGGGCGCCGAGAAGGGACTGGCAATCGTTGAGGAGCTTTCAACCGGAAAAATAAAGGCCCTTGCCAACTGGAAAAACTTTGATCCCAACGTTTATTGGGAAGAAAAAACTTTAAACGTTTTTCAAAACGATGCGATTGAAAGGGTTTATGAACCGGGGTCTATTTTTAAACCAATTACTTTTGCGATGGCTCTTGATTTGCAAAAAATAACTCCGGAAGAAACATATACTGATCCGGGAACGATATTTTTCGGAACGCAGACAATAAAAAACTTTGACGGAAAATCAAATGGCGTGCAAACGATGACACAGGTGCTGGAAAAATCTTTGAATACCGGCGCAGTTTATATCCAACAAAAAGTAGGAAAGGAAAAATTTAAAGAGTATATTGAAAAATTTGAGTTTGGTAAAAAGACAGAGATTGAATTGCCGGGAGAATTGTCGGGTGACACAAGAAATTTAGCCTATAACCGCGATATCAATTATGCAACGGCAAGTTTCGGTCAGGGCATAAGTGTTACTCCAATACAGTTTATTAAGGCTGCTTCAGCCATAGCAAATAGGGGAATTATGATGAAACCGTATATTGTTGAGAAGAAAGTTTTTGCCGACGGGAAAGAAGAATTCACCGGTCCCGAAATAATAAAGCAAGTAATTTCTCCGGAGGCCTCATCGTTTCTCGCCGCAATGATGGTGTCGGTTGTTAAAAACGGGCACGCAAAAAGAGCGCAAATTCCCGGGTATTTTATAGCCGGAAAAACCGGAACGGCCCAAGTTGCAAACGCTGAAGTCGGAGGATATTCTGATCAGACAATTCATTCATTTTTTGGATTTTTCCCGGCGTTTGACCCAAAGTATTTAATTTTTATAAAAATAGATAAGCCCCAAGGAATTGAATTTGCTGAAAGTTCGGCGGTTCCGGCATTTAAGGAGTTAGCGCAATATGTTATTAACTATTATGAGATTCCGCCGGATTATGTAGAGGAAGAAAAGGTTGTTAAGTGATTGAGTAATTTAGTGATTAAGTAATTAAGTAATTAAGAACAAAGATTATGAGTGAGTTATTGGCAAAATTTATTTTGTGGAAGCAAAAACCAAGAATTGTGGTGGTGACTGGAAACATAGGAAAAACTTGTACAAGAGAGGCGATTTTTTCTGTTTTAAAAACAAAATTCAGAGTGAAAAGAAATCAGGATGGCAGAAATGAGAGAAGGGATATTATTATGAATATATTGGGGATGGAAAATTTCAACAAAAATCCTTTCGGGGCAACATTCGGATTTTTAAAAGCCGTCTTTTCCTCTGGGGGATATCCGGAGATATTTATTTTTGAAACTGGAATAAGAAAGCCGGGAGACGTTAACAAATTCAAATTTTTAAAACCGGAGATAGTCGTTGTTGCGGCGCTTGGAGAAATTCCGGCATATATTGAGTTTTTTGACGGGCCGAAAGAATTAGCTTCACAAAATTTTAAAACATTGGAAAAGCTGCCGCACTTTGGATATGCCATTTTAAATTATGATGATGAAACGGTCAGAGAAATGGGGGATATAATAAATGCGCATACTTTAACCTTTGGTTTCCAGGAGGGAGCGGACTTTGTGGTTTCTGATATGTCTCAAAATTTTTCAGAAGAGAATCTCAAAAGCTCCGGGACGACTTTTAAACTAAATCACGACGGACATTCGGTTCCCGTTTGGCTCTATCAAGTTTATGGCAAATCGCAGGTTTATGCTGCTTTAGCGGCGGCTGTTATCGGCTCAATTTTCAAAATGAATTTGATTGAGACGTCCGAAGCCCTTAAAAATTACAAAAGCCCGTTTGGCAGGATGACCCTTGATGAGGGCGTCAAAGCAACGTGGATTATCAACGATTATTATGAGGCCTCGCCAAATTCAACAATAAGTGCTTTGCAAACACTGAAAGATTTTTGTTGTAAGCAAAGAAAAATTGCTGTTCTCGGTGATATGATCGGTATAGGAAAATATACTGAACATGCCCATAGGATAGTCGGGGAAGCTTGCTCTAAGTTTTTAGACATGCTTTTTTGCGTGGGGCCACGCGCAAAGTTTATTGCTGATGAGGCAATAACGCGGGGATTGCCAAGCGAAAGAGTCTTTGAATTTGATTCTGCACAAGAGGCTGGCATGATCGTGCAAAAGCTCATGAGGAAAGGAGACTTAATTTTAGTTAAGGGGTCAAGGGAAATGCAAATGGAAAAAGTTATAGAAGAGATAAAAAAAATATAAAGAAGATATAAAGAAGACATAGGAATGCTTTATTAACCACTTTAATTACTTTACAATCCTGCTCGATCGCGCGAGATTGTAAAGTGGCGCATAGGCCGATAATCTTTCAGTTTTTGAGAGATTTTTTTGTTGCAAAATCTCAAAAAAATGATAGATTATAAACATTGTCTGCGATATAATTGAAATAGTTCTGGCCCCATCGTCTAGTGGCCCAGGACGCATGGTTCTCATCCATGTAACAGGGGTTCGATTCCCCTTGGGGCCGCTTTATTAAAAGTTGATATAATTATTTTATGAATATAATAAAAAAATATTTTACAATTATAATTATTATTTTAATCATTTTGCTATTTGGCGTTTTTCTGGTTATAAGACTTTATTCCGGAGCGCCCGAGATTTTGCCGGAACCGACTGAAAGCCCGGATAATGTCATCAATAATAATGAAGATTTGCCGGAAGGATATGCCCTGGATAATTATACGATAGAAAAAGTGCTGGAAATTTCCTGTAAAAAGGACGACGATTGCGAGACGCCGGCTGAATATTTACTTATGTCCAGATGTCCATTTAAGTCAAAGTGCTTGGATAATAAATGTACCGTTGTTTGCCCAGGTCAGAAAAACAATCCGGCTGAGAAATCCATAATTGATTATCTTTTGACGCAAAAATATTTCAGTTGGAAGACAACGGAAGGCAGCAAGAATTTTTGCGTTATTGAAAATTTAAATCCAGGAAATAATATGTTTCCATGGTATGTTTTGGCGCGTTGTGGAGAATTTATTATGCAGGACGGTAAATTAAAGGAAGTGAGCGGAACGTCGGTGCCCACAAAGGTTGATTATCCAAATGAGTTATCTTTTATTGATTTAAGTAAGTTTTCATATGTTGTGCCAAGAGATGGCTCGCAAAATGGGAAAGATATAGAGACAATTTTTTCTGCAGACGCCAGGAAAGTGTTGGGTAGTATTGATAGGGAGGCTTTACAGGAGAGACTTGAAAAATCCGCGCTTGAAGGCTTTAAGTAAGCAAATTAATGAAAGTAGTAATTTGCGGAAGCATGACGGCATCAAAAGAGATGCTTGATGTTGAGAGAAAACTAAAAGAGAATGGGCACGAAGTTGTTTTGCCTGATTTTGTCCGTGACTATGCGTTGATGGATACAATCGAAAAAATGCATACGGAGTCGGCTCGTAATAAAGTTGAGCACGATTTAATCCGCGATTATTTCAGAAAGATAAAAGAAAGTGATGCGATAATAGTCGTCAATATAGAAAGAAAAGGAATAAAAGGGTATGTTGGCGGAAATTCTTTTCTTGAGATAGGGTTTGCGTTTGTTCTGAACAAAAAAATTTATCTTTTGAACGAAGTTCCCGATATGGGATACAGAGACGAAATAGAAGCGATGAGTCCAGTCATACTTGGTGGGGATTTATCAAAAATAGTTTAATTTAGTTATCAATTTTTTATGTCCAATATTGCCTATTTATTTCATCATATACATCATAAAGACGGTAAACATGAGGTGCATCATTGCGGCGGGGAACATGAAAAAAATGATCCGACGGTGAATTATAATATTAAGCATTGTTTATGCGGAAAGCATCAGATTGATAAGGAAGAGGCTTTCGGGCATACGGTTTCGGAAAATAATTTAGAGTCAAAACCGATAAAAATAAAATTTAAAGAAGCCTGTCCGGAAGGCGGCTGGCATATTGAAAGCGGAGGGATTATTTAGAAAGATAAAAACAGAATATTAATTTACAATTCCTATTACTTTTTGGTAGTAGGAATTTATTTTTTCCGAAAGGAGAAATCCGTAAGTCAACGGAGAAAAAATCAAAAAAGAAATAAGAGCAAGTCCCAAGACCCAATATTGAATCTCGGAAACAAATTTCATCTTTAAAATAGCAGGAATTTTCTCAAAAAGAATAGCGGCAATTAAGATACCGAAAACAAGAGATGGCAAATAGTGGTAAAGGAAAGTCACCCTTGTTATAAAAAGATATGGCAGAAGGTTAAGAAAGAATCCAAAAATGAACATATTTAAAAACGGAGAGGCATTGCGGGAGAATCTGTCATTGAAAAAGAGAATGATTCCAAGAAGAACAGAGCTTAGAACCAGAAGCCAAATTATCGGATTGCCAAAAAGATAAATATTTCCAGTTGCCCAACTGTCTTTTTTGTTCCAATACCAGATGGATTCTTGCATAAACGGCCATTGATAAAAATAACTTGAGTTTGGATGAGTTGCTTTCAGTCCGGCTGAGGCCGAATACATTGTTCTGTTTAATTCCCAAAGTTTTTTATAAAATGGATAGGGCTTTATTGCGTCTCCGTTCATTTCATTTTTAACGAGGCTTTGTTGAAAAGCGGGGCTCATAAAGGCGTCTCCCGGTCCGGATTTCGGCAGCATTTGAAAATGAACGAAAAAAACAAAAGAGTAAACGAGCAAAGGAATTAATCCGAAAAACAAAGCTTTTTTAAAGAAGGCCTTCATCGCAAAGTTTTTCATCAATTCAATGAAGCTGTAAAACAGAATTATGCCAAGATATAAAAGCCCGGTCCATTTTACGCTGAAGGAAAGACCCGCCGAAATTCCGGCAAGCGCAAAAAGCAGGTTTCTGCCCTTTTGATTCTTTTTTGCCAAGATAAAAAGATAAAGGGAAAGAAGTCCGAAGAAGATAAGGAATATATCCGTGAGAATAAATTTTGATTCAACGAGAATGGAATTTTCTAAAATAATAAGAGATGCGCCAAAGAAGGCCGATTTTCTTGAAAGACCGATGGCAAGTATCAGTTTGTAGACAAGAACGACCAGTAGCGAACTAAATAGGGCGGGCAGGAACCTTAATAAAAACAGGCTATGCGCGTTAAAGGCCTCTCCTATGTTATTAAAATCAAAATTAAGATTTCCACCGAATATTCCATAGAATCCGGCAATGAGCAGTTTTCCCAACGGCGGATGGATATCAAAATAATACTGGCCGGAAGAATAAGCGGAAACGAATTTTCCGAAATGGACTTCGTCAAATACGACTTCCGGCGGGTATGCCAAAAACAAAAATCTTGTTAGGAAGGCAAGGACAATTAATATGAAAAACGGGAAATTTTTTTTCATTGATTCAAATTAATTTACGGAAAAAACCCGAAAATTATTTTTGTCGTAAATCTTCTTTAAAGTTTCTTCAAAAAATGGGGTGTTTACGTAGAATTCGTTAAATTCTTGGTTTCCAATCAAGACATAATTTATGCCCTTTTCTTTCATAAGAGATGCCGAGTCTTCTTTTCCGGCAAACATTATTTTTTCTTCTTCCAGGCGATTTTTGTAATTAATACCGCGGGACCAAAGCCAGCCGGTGTATCCGACATATCTTTTCCTGCCTGAAAGAACAATTGGAGAAATATGGGAGGTTGAGGAAAGGAATACAGAATTTGCCGGGGTATTTTCTTTCAAAAATATTCCAAGTTCTTGCGCTTCCGGACTGAAAAGCCGAAATCCTTTTTGGGAGAAAAGGAATAAGCGGGAAAAATCAATTGCGCCCGATAAGATGATTGTAAGAAGCAAGGCTCCCGCGAGTATTTTTGAAAAAACAAAGCGATTTTTGAAAAGCCTTGCAAGGACATATGCCACGAGAAAACAGGAAACAAGATGCCAAATATTGAAAAATTTATGATTGTCAAAGTCCCACGGGGAAAACATTATAAAATTAGCAATAAAAAATAGGGAAAGAAACGGCAGATACCAGAGCTTCAGCTCTTTTGGAACTATCCCCGGAATAAATGCGGCCGTAAGAACCAGAAGGAAAACTCCAAGGTTTTTTATCCAATACCAGATTATGTTTGTTTTTCCGTTCATCCAGCCAAAGGAAAGATGAACAAAACCCGCTGATTGCCCGAGGTCGGGATGGAAAAATATGAGGACGGGCAAGGCAGAAAAAAAGACGATTATTAAGAACCAAATCCAAGGCCCGATAACAAGATGTTTTGTTTTCCATAAATAGAAAAGGAAAAAAGGCAATATTAGAGAGATGGCAATAAAGGTATGGGCGTGCAATAGGGGAAGAGAAGCCATTAAAATTGCGCTTGCGATTATTGAGCGGTTTGTCGGCATAAACCACAGAAGTATAATGGCAAGAAAAATCGGCAATCCGAAGAATATTCCTCTTTGCGGGAGAAGAGATGAAACTACCGTATTCATCAGGTTTATTCCGTTTACCGGAATATTTGTCGCTTCATCAATGACTACGTTCGGAAACATTTTCACTGTAGAAAAAATATCAAAACCGTGAGCATGGCAGAAATAAAGAAATCCGAGCCCTCCTGAAAGAAGAAATATAATCGGGAGAAGCATGGCTGTCAGCCGATTTCTTGTTATTTTTAAAGGAACAAAAAAGAGGAGTCCTATAATTATTGTTCCCAAAACGAATAAAGGAGCCAGGAATCCGGTAATTTGATTTGCGCCGAGGCTTACAAGGGCTGAGCTTGTAAGAAATGGCAGAAACGGATAATTACTGGGCGTTGCGCTGAAGTCCGGATTTTGCGGAGGAAAATTATTTCCGAAAGAAAAGGAATTAATATACGTCAAATGAAATGGGGTATCGCCATATGAGCTGCGGAACCCCGTTGTTATCCAGCCGGCGCTGTCTATGAATAAAATTTTTGAAATTAGATACAAATATGGTATCAAGACAAAAATAAAGACGAAGAACAAGACAAGTGTTGATTTTTTTGGAGTTTTAAGAAAAGATTTTATTTCAATAAATCTTTTTCCCAAATTTTTCCAGTCAAGAAAAATTAATGCTGTTGATGCCATCAACGAGACTGTCAGGGATAGGATTGTGGCGGGTTGGAAAGGCATTGTTAATCCAAATAGGAATGGAATGACACAGCTTAGTATCATTCCGAACAAAGAACCGATAAGAAACGTTTCAATAATATTTCTGTTTGGAAAAATTTTCTCCCAGCTTAAAATCCCCAAAATAATAAATGAAAAGATAAAAAGAAGCCAAATCATAAGATAAATGCTATACTTAAATAATAATTTACTAACACTTTTAAGATTATAACATTTTATGGAAAAATCAAAATTTGAAAAGCTTGTGCAGGAAGGAGTAAAGGAAATTCCTGAAAATTTCCGCAGGAAACTTAGCAATGTTGCGATTGTGATTGAAGACGAGCCAAGCAGAGAACAGCTGAAAAAACTCCGGGTTTCCGGGAAAATGAATATTTTGGGACTTTATGAGGGCGTTCCGCAGACCAAAAGGGACAATTACGGAATGGTTTTGCCTGATAAAATAACGGTTTTCAGAAATCCAATTGAAAATATTGCCTCTTCCGATAATGAAATCCGTGAAGTTGTTAAAAATACTGTTTGGCACGAAATTGCTCATCATTTCGGATTAGGTGAAAAAAAGGTCAGAGAGCTTGACGCAAGAAGGAAAAAAAGAAAATAATCTTCAGAGCAGTAAAGAGAGTCAAGAGTAAATAAGATAGCCCCCGCATTAATTTAGCGCAGAGGGTTGTTTTTAGTTGACTTTATGTGTATAATTGATGAAATTGCTTTGACAAGAATTTTTAAAAAAGTATGGAAGAAAATTTTATTAAAATAAGAGGGGCGAGAGTCCACAATTTAAAAAATATTGATTTAGACATTCCAAGAAATAAATTGGTTGTAATTACCGGGCTTTCTGGTTCCGGAAAATCATCTTTGGCGTTTGACACTATTTATGCAGAGGGGCAGAGAAGATATGTTGAAAGTTTGTCGGCTTACGCAAGGCAATATCTTGGCGTGATGCAGAAACCAGACGTTGATAAAATTGAAGGAATTTCTCCTGCGATTTCAATTGACCAAAGGACTGTTTCGCGGAATCCGCGTTCAACGGTGGGAACGGCAAGCGAGATATATGATTATTTGAGATTGCTTTTCGGAAGAATCGGAAAACCCCATTGTCCAAAATGCGGAAAAATTGTCAGCAGACAAAGTGTTGAACAGATAGTTGAACAAATTTTAAAACTGGAAAAAAATCAGGAGATTTTAATTTTGGGCCCGGTTGTGCGCGCAAAAAAAGGAGAGCACAAGGGAATTTTGGAAGAAATTCAACGAGCCAGTTTCGTAAGGGTTCGTATTGATGGAATTGTTCTTCGGCTTGATGAGGCTATGAATTTGGAAATTGACCATAAAAAAATCCATAATATAGAAGTTGTTGTTGACAGAGTTATTCTTGAAGGGTCTTTAAAAGAAGACAGGTCAAGAATTTCTGATTCTGTTGAGCAGGCTTTGAAAATCGGAAAAGGGACTGTTATTGCAAGTCAGATTCAAAAAACAAAAAGTCAAAAACCAAAAGATATTTTATTTTCAGAACAGTTTGCCTGCGAAGAATGCGAGGTCTCCCTGCCGGAGATTGAGCCCAGACTTTTTTCTTTCAATTCTCCATATGGCGCATGCCCGGTTTGCACCGGCCTTGGCGCAAAGCTTGAGGTTGATCCGGATTTGGTTATTCCGAATAAAAACTTAACCATTGCCGAAGGAGCGATTCAGCCTTGGATGCACGCCTCACATCGTGTTGGCAGACAGGGATATTATTTTTTTCAACTCCAGGAAGTTTCTCAAAAACATAAATTTTCTATGGATGTTCCAGTGAAAAAACTTTCAAAGGAAAGCCTCAAAATTATTTTTTACGGAGACGGTGAATTTGAAGGCGTTGTGCGCAATCTTGAAAGAAGATATCACGAGACGGATTCCGATTGGACGCGGCAGGAAATAGAAAAATATATGCAGAAAAAACAATGCCAGCAATGCAAGGGAAAAAGATTAAAACCCGAAGTTTTGGCAATAACGGTTGTCGGTAAATCAATAAATGACGTTGTTGGTATGAGTATTGCTGATTCTAAGAAATTTTTTGAAGGATTACTTTTGAATAAAGAAGGGGAAAACAAGGAAAAATTGAATCAGGCCGATTTTAAAATAGCCCAGCCGGTGATAAAGGAGATTGTAAACAGACTTCAATTTTTAATTGATGTCGGGCTTGAATATTTAACCTTAGGAAGGGAGGCTGCGACTTTATCCGGAGGGGAAGCGCAAAGAATCAGGCTTGCGACACAAATCGGTTCAAAACTTACCGGGGTGACATATATTCTTGATGAGCCGTCGGTCGGTTTGCATCCTCGGGACCAAGGAAGGCTTATTGAGACAATTAAAAAATTACGTGATTTGCAAAACAGCATAATAGTTGTGGAACATGACCCGCAGACCATAAAAGAAGCCGATTGGGTTATTGATATCGGTCCTGGTGCGGGAAAGCATGGCGGAAAAGTTATTTTTTCAGGAACCCCAAAAGAGCTTTATAAAAGCCGTACTCTTACGGGCGATTATCTTTCGGGCAGAAGAGAAGTGGGTTCTTCCCGCACAAAATTAAAACAGAAGAATAAAAAAACAAAAAGGGAAGAGCAGAAATATTTAACGGTTAAGGGGGCAACGGAACATAATTTAAAAAATATTGATGTTAAAATTCCTTTGGGAAAGTTGGTTTGCGTTACCGGAGTTTCAGGTTCTGGGAAAAGCAGTCTTGTAAACGATATTTTAGCAAAATCATTATTGCATAAGTTTTATAATACCAAAGAAATGCCGGGAGCGCATAAAGAAATTTTGGGAGAAGAATTTTTAAATAAAGTTATTTTGGTTGACCAGTCTCCGATTGGCAGAACTCCAAGATCAAATCCTGCGACATATACCGGGCTTTTTTCTCACATAAGAAACATTTTTGCGATGACAAAAGAAGCGAGGGTTCGCGGTTATTCAACGGGCAGGTTCAGTTTTAATGTGAAGGGCGGAAGGTGCGAGGCGTGTGAAGGACAGGGGATGAGAAAGATAGAAATGTATTTTTTGCCCGATGTTTATGTTGAATGCGAAGAGTGTCATGGAAAAAGATATAATAAAGAAGCTTTGCAGATAGAATACAGGGGGAAAAATATCGCGCAGGTTTTGGAGATGACGGTGGAAGAGGGTCTGGAATTTTTCAAAAATATTCAAGGGCTTGAACCGAAATTAAAAACATTAAACGAAGTCGGTCTTTCCTATATTGAACTTGGGCAGCCGGCGCCTTCGCTTTCCGGCGGAGAGGCTCAAAGAGTAAAGCTTGCGACAGAGCTTTCAAGAAAAGATACCGGAAAAACTCTTTATATTTTAGACGAGCCGACAACCGGTTTGCATTCAGAAGATGTGAATAAATTATTGTGGGTTTTAAACGGACTTGTCAGTAAGGGAAATACAGTGCTTGTTGTTGAGCACAATATGGATATTATTAAAAATGCCGATTGGATAATTGATATGGGTCCTGAAGGCGGAGACAAGGGAGGAGGTGTGGTTGCCGAAGGATTGCCCGAGGAGATAGAAAAAGCGAAAAAGAGTTATACCGGATTGTATCTGAAAAAGAAGTTATAAAAAATTAAAAAGCCGTTTCCGATTTTTGGAGACGGCTTTTATTATTGAAATTTTTCCGTAATTTCATTAAGATTAAGTCAAGCGAAAAATATGAAAATTTATCTTGATTATGCATCAACTTCTCCGGTTGATCAAAAGGTTTTTTCTGCGATGAGACCATATTTAAATGGGCAGTCTTTCGGTAATCCTTCCTCATTTCATTTGTTTGGGCAGGAGGCTAAAAAGGCGGTTGACGATTCAAGGGAAAGAATTGCCGATTTTTTCGGATGTTTGCCCGAGGAAATAATTTTTACGGGTTCGGCAACAGAGGCGAATAATACCGTGATTTTCGGGGTGGTTAAGCCGTTTACTCACCTGTCCTTAAAGCCGCATTTAATTACGACCGCGTTTGAACACAAATCGGTTTTTATTCCGTATAAAGAATTAGAGAGTATGGGTGCCGAGATTACGTATCTGCCGGTAACGAAGGAGGGGTTTGTGAAAGCCATAGATGTTAAAAAAGCTTTAAAGAAAAATACGGTTTTGGTTTCAATAATGTATGCGAATAACGAAATCGGAGCAATCCAGCCAATTGCGGAAATCGGAAAATTGATAAAAAGCGCGAGTCAAAAACAAAAAAGTAAAATTTATTTTCATACCGATGCAGTTCAAGCGATACAATATCTTGATTGTAATGTTAAGAAACTCGGCGTTGATTTTCTGACCTTTTCCGGGCATAAGATTTACGGACCGAAAGGCATAGGAGGATTTTACAAAAGGAAAGGAGTCCTGTTGATTCCGTTGATCTATGGCGGAGGACAAGAAAAAAATCATAGAGCCGGAACCGAGAACGTTCCTTTTATTGCAGGTCTTGGAGAGGCGATATCTCAAATAGCGCAGAGTAAACAAAAAATAGCACAAATAAGAAACTTGAAACTGAGGCTGATTAAGGGTATTATAAAAGCTGTTCCCGACATAAAACTTAATGGAATTATTGAGAATTATTTGCCTAATATAATAAATCTTTCGTTTAGAGGCGTTGAAGGAGAGGCCATAGGATTAGCGTTGAGTCAGCAGGGAATTGCGGTTTCAACCGGATCAGCCTGTGAGGCTCAAGACTTAAAGCCATCGCGAAGCTTAGTTGCTCTCGGGCTTGGATCGGAGGATACGCACGGGTCTATAAGAATAAGCATAGGAAAATTTACAACCGATAAAGAAGTGGATAAATTCTTGAAAATTTTTCCGGTTGTGATTGCGAGGTTAAGAAAAATTTCGGGGTACAAAATAACTACCAACAAATAACTAATAACCAATAACTAATAATTATTAAAGTAGTATGTATTCGGAGAAAGTAATACAACATTTTACAAGGCCAAAAAACATGGGGAATATAAAAAATCCTGATGGAGTTGGCCGGGCCGGAAATCCTGTGTGTGGAGATATTATGGAGCTTTTCGTCAAAATAAAAACTGACAAAAATAAGGATATTATAAAAGATTTAAAATTTCAGACGCTTGGATGCGCTGCGGCGATTTCCACTTCTGATGTGGCTTGCGAAATATTGAAAGGAAAGACGATAGAGCAGGCATTAAAAATTAAAGCAAAAGACATTGTTAAAGAACTGGGAGGATTACCGCCGGCAAAAATTCATTGCTCTTTATTAGCGATTGAAGCGCTGCAGGCGGCGATAAAAGATTACCTTAAGAAGAAGGAGAATAAAAATAAATAATTTAATTTTGACTCGCGGATAAATTTTCCAAATTATTTTTTGGGATATAAATTCGCGGGATTTTAAGAAAGTGAACGGATTTGGACAAAATTTTACAATAAAAGCTCAAGAGGCCCTGCAGCTTGCCCATGAGGCGGCTCTTGAAAGAAATCAACAGCAGGTTGATGTGTTGCATCTTTTGTATGGAATGATTTCACAAAACGAAAATATTGTTTTGGCTGTTTTGGAAAAAATGGGAGTAAACAAAGATGAGCTGAAAAAAAGAGTTGAGGGCGCGATTAATCTTTTGCCAAGAATTTTCGGCGAAACTCCCACAGGGCAGGTTTATGCGACTCCGGATTTGGCAAGGATTTTGAACAGAGCGAAAAAGGAATCAAAAAATTTGACGGATGAATACATAAGCCTTGAGCATTTATTTTTGGCGATATTGGATACTCCTGGCAGGGCAAAAGAAATTTTAGAGGAAGTTAGCAGATACAGCTTGCCTTCTTCCGGAATAGTTATGTCTCAAGGAGCAAAGATTGATTATGAAGCTGTTTTGAAGGCGATAGCCGAATTAAGAGGAGGAAGCCGAGTTACCGACGAAACTCCGGAAACAAAATATCAGGTTTTGGAAAAGTATGCCAGAAACTTAACAAAACTCGCAAAAGATAATAAATTGGACCCGGTTATCGGGAGAGAAAACGAGATTAGGAGATTGATGCAAATTCTTTCGCGCAGAACAAAGAATAACCCGGTGTTAATCGGGGAGGCGGGAGTCGGGAAAACCGCGATTGTTGAAGGGCTTGCCCAAAGGATAGTTTCGGGAGATGTTCCGGAAAGTCTCAAAGATAAAGAAATAATTTCATTGGATTTGGGCTCTTTGGTCGCCGGGACAAAATATCGCGGAGAATTTGAAGACAGGATGAAAGCTGTCTTAAGAGAGGTTGAAAGGTCTGCCGGAAAATTTATTCTTTTTATTGACGAGTTGCATACATTAGGTGGCGCAGGTGCGGCAGAGGGGTCAATTGACGCTTCAAATATGTTAAAACCCGCCCTTGCGAGAGGAGAGCTTCATACCATCGGCTCAACAACATTAAAAGAATATCAAAAACACATTGAAAGAGACCCGGCTTTAGCGCGGCGTTTTCAGCCCGTTTATGTTGCCGAACCGTCTGTTGAAGACGCAATAGCAATATTAAGAGGCCTTAAGGAAAAATATGAAATTCATCACGGAGTAAGAATTACTGATGCGGCCTTGGTCGCCGCGGCGAATCTTTCTCATCGCTATATTACAAGCGACAGATTTTTGCCGGACAAAGCAGTTGATCTGATGGACGAAGCGGCTTCAGCCCTGCGTCTTGATATTGAAAGTCAGCCGCAGGAAATTGATAATTTAAAAAGAGAAATTGCCAGATTTGAAATTGAAAAACAGGCGCTTAAGAAAGAAAGGG